>Ga0114975_10000564_pt1 | contig 27922 bp, 34 predicted proteins | sample S_130626_EF_Meta_FD_87031 | JGI IMG/M metagenome (GOLD analysis project Ga0114975, IMG submission 87031) | Freshwater microbial communities from Lake Simoncouche, Canada to study carbon cycling - S_130626_EF_MetaG | ecosystem: Environmental > Aquatic > Freshwater > Lake | place: Lake...
ATTTTTCCTCTTTCTCCAGAGCGTGTTGGAAAGCAATTTAGTGCTGCTGAAACAGCTCAAGCAGCACTAGCTATTGTCATTGGAGCGGAATGGCCTCAACTTAAAGTCAAACAACTCAGCACACGTGAAGAGAGTGAAATGACTCGCGAGGCCTTTTTAATCTGGCTTCAATCGCTTAGTAGTCTCTAATCCCTATTCCAAAAACCCTCATCAGCCTCATGTCGATCCATCCCCCTCAAGCTTCTAACACTATTTCCCAATACCCTTATCGTATTGCCATCGTCGCTAGTAACTATAATGCTCCTTTTGTAAATGCATTGATAGAGGCGGCTCAAAAAGAAATTCTCCAGAGAGCCCCAAAAACAGCACTCAACATTATCCGTGTGCCCGGAGCTTTTGAAATACCACTTGGTGTTAAGATCATCGCTGAACGACACAGGCCTGATGCGATCCTTGCCCTTGGAGTCCTCATTCAAGGAAAGACACTTCATGCTGACCTCGTTGCCAATAGCATCACTCACCAGCTCCTAAACCTTTCCCTTCATCATTCGATACCAATTATTCATGAAGTTTTATTGCTCGAGAATGCAGTTCAGGCAACCGAACGGTGCCTCGGAGGACTCAATCGAGGCGCAGAAGCAGCCAGAGCAGCTCTTTCGATGCTCGATATCATGGAGCACCTTCCTAATTTATAACCTATGGGTGTTCGTCATGAAGGGCGTGAAGCCGCTGTACAATTTCTTTATCAACGAGACCATGGTGGTGCTGCAAGCAGCAGTGACTTAAATGATTTTTATATTTTCCGAGGATTGAGTCCTGCTGCCCGTCGATTTTGTCAACAACTAGCAGAAGGGACACTCCATGAGGTTTCCACAATAGATGCTCTGCTTAAAAAAAATATTCATAACTACGAGCTTGGACGCCTCGCTGCCGTTGATCGTAATGTGCTTCGCTTGGCTATTTATGAAATGCTTTTTTCACCACAAACACCTCGTGCCGTCATTATCAATGAAGCTATTAATATTGCTAAAAAATATGGGACTGAGGAATCAGGAGGCTTTGTCAATGGAGTCCTCGATCAAATCAGGAAAGCCTCTTGATTTTTATATTTTTAATTCAACTTAGGAAAATTCAGCGTTTATGGGCTTTCTCACATCACTTCTAGGGCGTCTTGGGATTGGAACTGGAGAACCGCTGGATTGGGACGCACTCGAAGCAACACTTTATCAAGCAGACCTAGGCAGTGGTACCGTGGCATCGATCATGACATTGCTTCGAGAAAAAAAACATGCACTCGATCCCCTCACCATTACTGAGGCCACACGTCAGGAAATTGGAAATTTTCTTCCAGAAAAAACACCTTCACTCACCCTTAGTAATAAGGGACCGATTGTTATTTTTTTAGTAGGTGTCAATGGTACTGGCAAAACAACTAGCGCAGCAAAACTTGCTTACTATTTAAAAAATCAGGGATACTCTGTTTTGCTCGCTGCTGCCGATACCTTTCGTGCTGCAGCTATTGAGCAGCTCTCCACATGGGGAGAGCGTCTTGGCATTGAAGTCGTCAAAAGCCATTATGGAGCCGATGCTGCAGCCCTGTGTCATGATGCACTTGCTAAAGCACTACGATTACGAAGTGATTTTCTTATTTGTGATACAGCTGGACGCCTTCATACAAAATCGAATTTGATGGAAGAATTAGCTAAAATAAAAAGAACCGTCACCAAGCTCGATCCCAGCGCACCTCATCATACACTCCTCGTCGTTGATACTACGACTGGAACTAATGCGGTATCACAAGCAAAAGAGTTTCATTCTGCCGTCACTCTCACAGGACTCATCATCACAAAAATAGATGGTTCAGGTAAGGGAGGCGTTGCTGTCGCCATTGCACGAGAAATTGGAATTACTCCCTATTTTTTAGGAACAGGTGAAGGGATCACCGATTTAGCACCATTTGACCGAAATCAATTTTTAGAACGACTTCTATGAAGGGGCAAGCCCAGATACTCCATCTCAGATTTTTGTTAAAATTTCTGGAGGGCCCTCTGGTTTAACAAGAATAGTGTGTTCAAAATGTGCTGATGGCAGTCCATCTTCAGTCACAACTGTCCAGCCATCAGATAAAATCTTCACTCTTGATGTTCCAAGATTGATCATCGGCTCAATGGCAAGGGTCATTCCTGCTCGAAGCTTAGGGCCACTTCCAGGGCGACCAAAATTTGGAATCTGGGGATCCTCATGTAACTGGCGGCCAACACCGTGACCAACAAATTCTTTTACAACTGTGAATCCTTGCTTAATGGCTTGTTCCTCAATATGAGCAGATAAATCTCCTAGGCGTCGTCCAGCTGTTGCAAAGTTTAAGGCACTATAGAGCATGGCTTCTGTTGCCTGGCAAAGCCTCTCCTTATCAGGTGAAATCATTCCACAGGCAACCGTTCTTGCGGTATCGCCAATCCACCCGTTTAAAACAACACCAACATCAATGGCTATAATATCACCATACTCTAGCTGGCGCGAGCCACCAATCCCATGAACTACTTCCTCATTAACAGAGATACATGTCTGTCCTGGAAATTTTCTATAACCAAAAAAAGCACTCTTCCCTCCAAGCCTTGCAATCATTGCTCCCGCAGCACGATCGATCTCTCCAGTGGTTATACCTGGCTCAATGAGGGAGGCAAGATGGTCGAGGACCATAGCGGCAGCCTGTCCAGCAAGCCGCATTTTTTCAATCTCAGAAGAAGTTTTAATAGGAATCATAGAAAACTATCGAGTCCAGGGTTAGTTCACTTACCGCAGTCTCTAGTTCCTATTTTCTAGTTAAGAAAAGGGCTACTCCCACAATCGCTAATGCCCCCAGAACGGCATAGAACCAAACAAGGAATGTATCACTCACCAGAGCCCCATTAGTTATGGGCTGACGATAGGAAGTACGACCAGCAGTTTTTCCTTTACGCAAGAAACCATCGTAATGACGTTGCAGCAAAAAGGTTTCGATCTGACGCATGGTATCAAGGGTGACTCCCACAATAATCAAAAGACCAGTACCACCAAAAAACTGAGCCGTCATATAGGGGACTTGGAGACTGCGACTTAAGAGTTGAGGTAGGATTGCAATAACTACTAAGAAAATTGCTCCGGCAAAAGTCAAACGTCCCATTGTGTAATCAAGAAAATCAGCTGTAGGTTTACCAGGACGGATGCCAGGAATAAAACCTCCATTTTTTTTGAGGTCATCTGCTATCTGAGCTGGTTGAAATTGAGTTGCAACCCAGAAGTAGCTAAATGAAAAAATCAGTAATGCATAAAGAACATAATGAGCCCAGCCAATAGTTAGGGCTGAAGCAAGTTCCTGAGCCCATGCTTTTCCTGAGAAAGCCATATTGAGAATAGTGGAAGGAAAAAGCAAAATAGCTTGCGCAAAGATGATAGGCATTACTCCAGCATAGTTTACTTTAAGAGGCATATACTGCGTCTGACCACCATACACCTTCCTACCCACGACACGTTTGGCATATTGAATACTAATTTTACGCTGTGCTTGTGTTACTGCAATTACTGAAGCAATAACAATAAAAAGAAAAGCACACAAAATGACTAGAACAATAGGGCTCACAGCAGCACTTTCACCTCCAGAAGGAACAAAGGTACGCCATGCTTGTACAAGTCCAGCCGGAAGCTGTGCAATGATTCCCACCGTGATAATCAAGGAGACACCATTACCAATCCCGCGCTCTGTAATTTGATCACCAAGCCACATTAGAAAGAGAGTTCCAGCAGTCATCGTCATTACAGTGATGAGACGGAAACCTAAACCGGGATTTGCCACAAGTGGAATCCCGAGACGCATAATTGTATCTGCAATTCCTGGCAGAAAGGGATTAGATTGTGGTGTCTCAAAAGAGAGTGCTAACAACCACCCCTGGAAAATACAAAGAAAAATAGTAGCGTAACGAGTATATTGTGATATTTTTTGACGCCCTCCATCTTCACGTGCTAATTTCCCAAGCTTGGGAATTACTGCCCCAAGAAGTTGAAGCATAATTGATGCACTGATATAGGGCATAATTCCTAATGAAAAAATAGCACAATTACTGAGCGCCCCACCGCTAAAAAGGTTGAACATTGCCGCAACACCGCCACCGACTTTAGCATCAGCAACATTTAAAAACCATTGGCGTAGCACTTGTGCATTAACTCCAGGTGTCGTAATTGCTGCCCCAAGGCGCATAATAATGACCATTCCCAATGTAAAAAGAGCACGAGAACGAAGTTCAGGAATTTTGAATGTATTAGCAAATGCAGAAATCATAAAAAGTCTTTGTATCGTGAATCAGGAAAAATGACCTAGAGAAATGAGAAAGTAATAATAAAAATATCAGGACCTGATCGATTCATTCTCATAGTGCTCAATAATGAAGTCAGGATACTGATTGCATTTGAGCCCTAGAGTAATTTTCCCTAACAAGCCCTATCTCTTATTTTTTTCCAATTTGGCCCGACGTGGGAGACGTGCACGCTCAACACGTTCTTCTCCTTTTTCAAGTCGCCTTGTCTGCTCGACCTTAGCGGGACGTAATACAAGTGTCCCTCCTGCTTTTTCAAATTTTTCTCGAGCTGCAGCACTTACTTGATCAACTTCAAGCGTCATTGATTTTTTAATTTCACCGCGAGCTAGTAATTTTATTCCGTCATTACGACCATTTATTAATCCTAATGCTCGTAATCCTTTTTCATCTAGTGTAGCACCTTGGTCACATCTTGCTTCTAAAGTATCCAGATTGATCACTGCATAAATTGGTTTAAAATTTGCATTGTTAAATCCTCTTTTGGGAAGGCGACGAATCAAGGGCATCTGACCGCCTTCGAAACCTAGACGAACACTCCCTCCAGAGCGGGCTTTTTGACCTTTGTGACCACGTCCTGAGGTTTTACCGTGACCAGAGCTTTCTCCGCAACCAAGGCGTTTGCGACGATGTTTGGCACCTGGACGAGGAGAGAGTTCGTGGAGTCTCATAAGTTTTAAAATTTAATGTTTAGGAAATAAAAAAGGTGAATGGAAAAAATCGACAGGTTGATTCAATATTAGTTCAACAATGAATCACTGATTGTTGTGATCTCTTCAATGACTTCAGAAGTTACTTCTAAAGGTTCTGATATTGGAGCGACATGCAGCGAAGTCGATTTTTTTTGAAATTTCTTCCCACGCAGCTGATAAATCTCTTCACGTGGTCGAAGTTGGGAAAGTGCATCTAAAGTAGCTTTAACGACATTAGCATGATTGTTGGAGCCTAGTGATTTTGCAAGGATATCACGAATACCGGAAGCTTCAATGACTGCTCGAACACCTCCACCAGCAATAATACCAGTACCAGGAGAGGCAGGGCGTAATAGGACACGTCCCCCTCCATGCGTTCCTAATACTTCATGTGGAATTGTTTTTTCACCAACTGAGACAGAAATCATTGCTTTATTAGCAGCCTCAGAGGCTTTGCGAATTGCTTCACTAACTTCATTAGCCTTACCAAATCCAACTCCAACTTTTCCACGCATATTGCCACAAACAATGAGTGCGCTAAAACTGAATCGACGCCCTCCTTTAACAACTTTTGCACAACGGTTGATGAAAACAACTTTTTCAACTGTTTCTTTTGGTGCAGCTTGGGGCGCATTTTCACGGCGCGATGTCGTTCGTTTATTCGATTTTTCAGCCATAATATTTATCTCAAATTATTAAAATTCTAATCCAGCAGCACGAGCAGCGTCTGCAAGTGCTTTTACTTTTCCGTGATAACTAAATCCGCCACGGTCAAAGACAACTCTCTTAATGTTTTTAGATAGTCCACGCTCTGCAATGAGTTGACCTACCTTAATAGAGGTGGTTACGTTTGGACGTACAGACTTGTCCTTATGAAATTTTTCCTCTGTTGTGTGAACACTTGCAAGTGTAACCCCGACCGTATCATCAATAACCTGAGCTGTGATATGTTGTCCAGAAAAGTAAACAGAAAGACGGGGACGTTCGGTAGTCCCTGAGACTTTTTTGCGAAGGCGAAGGTGCCTTATTTGACGAGAGGAAATGCTAGGCATGATAGTGGTTAGTTCTTAGTTGTCAGAAGATTTTAAAATAGATTATTTAGATTAGCGCTATTGAACAGTCTTTCCTTCCTTGCGACGGACTTTTTCTCCAGCATAGCGAATCCCTTTTCCTTTGTAAGGCTCAGGAGGATAGTAAGCTCGAATGTCAGCGGCAACCTGCCCAACAAGATGCTTGTCAATACCTTCAATGCTAATTTTTGTATTATCTGTTACAACAAGCTTAATATCACTTGGAATTTTAAAGAGAATAGGGTGAGAGTATCCAATGGAGAGATCCAGGTGCTCTCCTTTAACAGTAGCTCGAAAGCCAACACCTTGAATTTCTAAATCACGTCGAAATCCTTCATGAACACCATGTACCATATTATTAACAAGTGCACGTGCTAATCCATGAAGAGCACGTGTTGTTCGTAACTCATTACCACGATCAATAATAATATTCTCACCATCAATGCGCAAAGAGACTGCAAGAGGAAGAGTCCAGGTGAGCTTTCCCTTGGGCCCTTCTACATTCACAGTACTATCTTCGGCCACAGTGACCTTGACGTTTTTTGGAAGTTTAATTGGAGTTTTTCCGATACGAGACATAAAAATAAAATCAGAGTCGAGATCTACCTGTGCAGATATCTCTAGCGTTAATGAGTGCTTAAAAAAGGTTAATGTTTGAAATTTGTTTTAGAAAGTTATGTGCAACATTGATTTCGTGAATCAGAAGTTTCAAAACTTCCAGATTGGCGATTACAGTTCTACCAAATAGTTGCGAGCAATTCACCACCAACCTTCTGGCGACGAGCTTCATGACCTGTAAGAACACCGCGAGAAGTAGAAATAATAGATATACCCATATCTCCTAAAACACGAGGAATTTCTTGACTACTTACGTACCTGCGAAGACCAGGGCGACTGATTCTACGCAAGCCTGTAACAGCAGCATTCTTACCAACATAGCGAGGAGTAATCTTTATCCGTGGATGAGTTTCATTATGATCAAGCTCATAACGTTCAATATATCCCTCTTTTTTTAATATCGAAACGATGTCACATTTGATTTTAGAATAAGGAACGTAGAATTCTTTTTTGTAGACACGTGTAGCATTGCGAACACGTGTTAATAAATCTGCAATTGGGTCAGTCAAGGCGCTCATGATTCAGAAGGGGTAGTAATGTCTGTAGTGTCATTATTCGTAGGTAGATTTTCTTTTATTGTCGGTTTTTTAGCATTTCTGCCTGCAAATGGCATTCCTAACTCTGTTAAAAAAACCTTTGTTTCTTCACTATTTTTTGCAGAAGTCACAATGGTTACATCAAACCCAATATTGCGTTTAATTTTATCAAGTTCAATTTCTGGAAAGATAGATTGATCAGCAACACCAATAGTATAGTTTCCTTGACCATCAAATGATTTTGTAGGAACACCACGAAAATCACGAATACGAGGAAGCGACATCTTAATGAAGCGCTCTAGAAATTCATACATTATTCTCCCACGCAAGGTGACTTTAGCACCTATAGCTTGGCCTGCTCGAAGTTTAAAATTAGAGATACTCTTTTTAGCAATAGTCTCCACTGGAGACTGTCCAGTAATAAGTGACAAGTCTTCTTTTGCAATTTCAAGAGCTTGCTTCACATCAGGAGAGGATGCTACGGAAGTATTAATGACCACCTTGATAAGCTTGGGAACTTGATGCTTATTCTTGTATCCCCGTTTCTTTTGAAGCGCAGGTACAACCCTATTCTGATAATCGATAAAAAATTCTGATGCTTTTTGCATGGCAACTTACTCCTTTTCTTGAGGCTGAGAGGCTTTCTTTGAGACCCTCTTTTTTGAAGGCTCTGCTTTTAATCCAACACTTTCTTCTGAAGAAGCCTCAATTTTCTTAGATTTTTTTGGTTTCTGGGGATCCTTAGAATTGGTTTTGGAAACAATCACAGCTTTCTCAACTAATTTGACATTGGAAATATGGATAGGACCTTCACGCTCTATAATCTCCCCTTGTGTGCGTTCTTGTGAGCGTCCTAGATGTTTTTTAATCATTCGTACTCCTTCAATAAGGACATGATTCTTTTCGGCAATTACTCGATGAATTTTACCCTCAGAACCACGATGATTTCCGGAAATAACTTTTACAGTATCACCTGAACGAACATGCATTTTATTTTTTTTCTTTAACATCATATTACTTCAGGGGCGAGAGACACAATCTTCATAAAGTTTTTCTCACGGAGTTCGCGGGCTACTGGGCCGAAAATACGTGTTCCACGAGGATTTTTATCTTTATCTATAATAACAATAGCATTTCTATCAAAGCGCACGCAGAAACCATTAGAACGTATAATGACTTGACGAGTTCTTACAATAACAGCTCGAACAACCTCTCCCTTCTTAACAGTTCCTCCTGTTGAAGCTTCTTTTACATTGGCAGTAATAATGTCTCCAACACGAGCACAAAGAGTTTTTTTACCAATAACACCAATCATCGTCGCCATGCGTGCTCCGGTATTATCGGCAACATCAAGGCGTGTACGTAGATAAATCATGATCGTAAGGGGTAATATATGTTAATGTTTGATCACTTCTACTAATCGCCAATGCTTGAGGCGACTCATAGGACGGGTTTCCATGATTGACACACGATCACCGATCTTAGCTTCATTATTTTCATCATGGACATGGAATTTTTTAACTTGTTTTATAATTTTTCCAAATCGAGGATGTGGTACACGAGTCACAGTCTTTACAACAATGGTTTTATCCATCTTGTGTGAGATGACCTCTCCAGAGCGTGTCTTACGTAATCCGCGGGTTTGATTGTTAGGAGCTATATCGTTCATCAGTGAGCATTAGGGAAAAGTGCGAATAGAATTATTTAGTTTTTAGTGTCAAAAACGTTTGAAGGCGGGCAATTTCACGACGAGCAATACGTAAAAGATGCGGCTTCTCAAGCTGACCTGCTTGTTGTTGAAGGCGAAAATGAAAGATTTCCTCGCGATGGCCAGCTATACGAGCCGATAGCTCATTAGGTGTCAACTCTTTAATTTCAGAATTAGTCATATCTTAAAGTATATTAGGCAACGGCATGATGACGCGTTACAAATTTTGTTCGAATAGGAAGTTTATTGGCAGCTAAACGGAGGGATTCGCGTGCAAGGGATTCAGGAATTCCATCTAATTCAAATAAAATATTTCCTGGTCGAACTGTTGCTACCCAGTACTCTGGTTGTCCTTTGCCCTTACCCATGCGTGTTTCAGGGGGTCTGGCTGTAACTGATTTATCAGGAAAGATACGAATCCATAACTTTCCTTTACGCTTCATGTTACGTGTTAGGGCAACGCGTGCAGCTTCAATCTGAGTATTGGTAATCCAGGCACGGTCTAGTGTTTGCAACCCAAATTCACCAAAATCGATACGCAAATTACGGGAAGCAATACCTGTGCGGCTCCCGCGTTGTGTTTTTCTATATTTAACTCTTTTTGGTAATAAAGGCATAACTAAAATGGGTTCGTGGTTGTCAGTTTCTTGAAGGGAGCTGCTAGCTCATTAACAAGAGATCTAAATTTCAAGTCTTTTTGGGTAAGTATAATAGGTTCTAATCTTATTAGTATGTTCGTTAGATGGAAATTCCTATAAGATCATCTGTTGATTTATGCAGTAGCAGGTCCAGCCTGACGTAGTTCAAAACTTGTTTTCTCATCTTTTTTACAAATCCAGCATTTAATCCCAATTTTTCCAGCGAGGGTATCGGCCTCAGCAAAACCATAGTCGATATTTTTTCTCAAGGTATGAAGGGGAATTGTTCCAGATCTCACAATTTCTGTACGTGCAATTTCACTTCCTCCCAGACGACCTGATACACGTATCTTAATGCCTTCAGCACCAAGATCCATGGCTAGCTGCATCGCTTTTTTCATTGCGCGGCGGAATCCAATACGTCGCTCTAACTGTGAAGCAATACTTTCTGAAACCAATGTTGCATCTATTTCAGGCTGTTTGACTTCAACTATATCTATTTTAGCTTGTTTTCCGCCTGCAAGTAAGGAAATTTCCTGTGTCATTGTTTCGATTTCGGAACCTTTACGCCCAATGACAATTCCTGGTCGTGCTGTTACAATTGTTACACGAACACTATTCCATGCACGCTCAATCATTATACGAGATACAGCAGCAGATTTAAGTTTTTTCTTCAATCCTTGACGGATTCGTGTATCAGCAAGCAAAAAACTGGCAAACTCTTTCTCTGAAGCGTACCAACGAGAACTCCAATCACGAGTGATAGGGAGTCGAAATCCGATAGGGTTAACTTTTTGTCCCATAATAATTTATTTGTTTGTTATTGTAAAAAATTAATCTGAAGGCAGTTGCATCTCTTGTGAATCAGCTGCGTTTTGAATCTCTGTAGAAACCGTCTTTTTTACCTTGGAACTAAGCGTTATCTTCTTAATACTTTTATCTTTAGTGGGACGATCTGAACGACGAACAATAGGGATTTCATCAGTGAGAACAATACGAATATGACTTGTCCTTTTACGTATTGTTCCAGCACTTCCACGTGCTCGAGTCATCATCCGTTTCATTGTAACTGCTTCACCAATGACTGCTTCCTTAATGACAAGTAGCTCTGGACGAAGATGGTCGTTATTTTCAGCGTTGGCAATAGCACTTTTTAGTACTTTTAATATGAGAGGGGCTGCTTTCTTGGGAACAAGTTTTAATTGTGCAAGGGCATCAAGAGCTGGCTTTCCTTGAATTTCACGAGTCACCTCTCTGGCTTTGAAAGGGGATATTTTTGCGTAGCGATGGATGGATAGTACTTGCATGAAAAAAAGTCTAAAATTACTTGGTCACCTTAGCTGTATGAGAGCCATGTTTTTTAAAGATTCGTGTGGGAGAGAATTCACCTAATTTATGGCCGACCATATTTTCTGTTACAAAAACAGGAATAAAAGAGCGACCATTATGAACATTAAATGTGTGTCCGACAAAGTCGGGAGCAATAGTCGAACGACGAGACCAGGTCTTAATTGGTTTCTTCATATTTTCTTCATTGAGCTTATCGATTTTCTCGAGAAGCTTCCATTCAACAAAGGGACCTTTTTTTAGTGAGCGAGCCATGGTAGATTATTTCTTTTTACGACGTTGGACGATAAATTGATCAGAAGCTTTACGCTTCGAACGGGTTTTGAATCCTTTAGAGAGCTGACCCCATGGACTCATAGGGTGATGACGTCCGCCTCCACCTTTGCTTTTTCCTTGTCCACCACCCATTGGATGGTCAACAGGATTCATTGCCATACCACGGGTTTGAGGGCGAACTCCAAGCCAACGACTGCGACCAGCTTTTCCGCTAGAAACATTCATATGCTCGACATTGCTTACCTGACCAATAGTTGCATAGCATTCCTCATTAATTCGACGAAGTTCTCCTGATGCCATTTTTATGAGAGCATAACCAGACTCTCTATTGCTTAAGATTGCTTGAGATCCAGCACTACGGACAATTTGACCTCCACGACCAGGCGTAAGTTCTATGTTATGTAATGAGGAACCGAGTGGAATAGCTTTAAGTGGGAGCGCATTTCCTAAGGAAGGTTCTGCATTAACACCGGCTGAAATCTTTGTTCCTACGGTAATACCATGGGGTGCTAAAATATAGGTTTTAGTCCCATCTGGGTATTGAACCAGACAGATGCGTGCAGTACGGTTAGGATCATACTCGACGGATAAAACTTCCCCTATGACGTCACGGTAGAAACGTTTAAAATCAATTATTCTGTAGAGTTTTTTATGTCCTCCACCACGATGTCTTGAGGTCTTACGGCCTCTGTTGTTGCGGCCTCCTGTGCGAGGTTTAATCTCACAAAGCGATTTTTCTGGTTTGCTCTTGGTGATCTCTTCAAATGAAGGAAGAGCCATGAACCGTCGAGAAGGTGTAAGAGGTCTAAAAGTCTTGAGAGCCATAGTATTGAAAGTTTCTATAAATATTAAGCAATGTCAATTTTTTCACCAGGAGCTAAGCTAACAATAGCTTTTTTCCAATGAGCACGACGTCCAAAGTCAGCACGACGTTCTCTCTTCTTTTTTCCTGCGTATTGCATTGTGCGAACTGCTATAACATTTTTTTTGAAAAGACTCTCGATAGCGTTTTTAATTTCAATCTTATTGACGTCCGGGCTAACACGGAAAACATATTGATTCAGCTTTTCAGCAACTAGAGTTGCTTTTTCGCTGATGTGAATTTTTTGAATGAGTTGATACGCTTCCTTCATAAAATATTATGCGATACGGTTTCCTAATGCTGTGAGTCCTTCCTGAGTAATAATAATCTTATCGAAAGCAAGTAGTTGTTCTGTATTCACTTCATCAGCACTCATTAAAAGGGTTGTATGAACATTGCGAGCACTTAGAAATGTATTCTTAGAAAATGAAGTTGAAATTACGAGCGTCGTGGGAAGTGAACTAAAATCACTTTCTAAAGCATGGATTTTTCCAAGAAGTTCCATGAAATTTTTTGTCTTCGGAGCCTCTACTGTAAATGCTTCTATAATGAGCACGTCCTCAGTCAATACACGTGCACTCAAGGCTTTTCTGAAAGCTAGTTTTTTAACTGCTTTGGTAACATTCTTTGCATACGAGCGAGGATGTGGCCCGTGTGAGACACCACCACCAACCCATACTGGGGAACTAGCATAACCTGCACGGGCACGTCCAGTTCCTTTTTGCTTCCATGGTTTCTTGCCAGAAAGATTGACGGTTGCTTTTGTTTTAACAGAAGCAGTACCGCTACGACGGTTTGCTCTCATGGCAACGACAACATCGTGGACGGCTTGAGTGCCTTTACCAGAAGTGATGATATCTATATTCGCTTTTTTGGCGAGATCGGTAGTAAGGAGAGTTGATTTCATGTATGGAATGAATCTAGAGGTAATTAGCTCAATTTGGTAGCAGCTTCTAGCTTAGCATTTTGAGCTACTTTTTTCTTGGAAGGGCGAACCATAACGTAGGTTCCCTTAGCGCCTGGAACGGCACCACTAATCAGAATGACTCCGTCGTTTTCCCGTAGTTGTATGATTTTAAGATTTTGAGTAGTAATACGATCAGATCCCATGTGACCTGGCATTCCCATATTTTTCCAAACTCGACCAGGTGTAAGGCGATTTCCAATAGCACCATTACGTCGATGCATCATCGATCCATGAGTTTCAGGTTGTCCAGCAAACTTAAAGCGCCTCACAACACCTTGAAATCCCTTTCCTTTGGAAGTTGCGATAATATCGACAAATTGTCCTACTTTTAGATTTGAAATTCCCCATTCGCCAAGCTCAGGAGCGGCTTCATTGGGATTAAGGCGAAATTCTTTAAGAAAGCGTTTAGGAGATGACCCTGCTTTTTTAAAATGACCCAGCTGGGCTTTGGTGACGCGCTGTTCTTTTTGCTGATCAAACCCTAATTGCACTGCGCTGTAACCTTCTTTTTCTAGAGTCTTAACTTGAAGAATAGTATTTCCTTTAACCTCTAATACGGTAACGGCATGAACATGTCCTTTGTCATCATAGACACGAGTCATTCCAATTTTTTTTCCAAGAATTCCGAGTGGCATAAAATTTATAGCGATTGAGTAGAGTGCAATTTAAAGGAAAATTTTTTAGATTTTAATGGAGATATCAACACCTGCAGGCAAATTGAGCTTCCTAAGTTCATCAACTGTTTTTGCTGTTGGTTCTAGAATATCTAAAAGACGTTTGTGAGTTCTAATTTCGAACTGATCCATCGATTTTTTATCGACGTGGGGCGAACGGTTGACCGTGAACTTCTCAATATGTGTAGGTAGAGGAATTGGTCCTGCAACCTTGGATCCAGTCCGTTTTGCAGTCTCAACAATTTCCAATGCAGAAATATCAAGAAGGCGAAAATCAAAACCTTTTAGTCGAATGCGTATGCGTTGTTCAGCGGCCATGTAAAGTTGAGTTGTAAAGTTGAAGTGTACGTTGGTTAACTTTTCTGATCCAGAACTGCTGCCAAGACTTGGGCAGGGACCTGTTCAAAATGGGAGGGTTCCATGGAGTAAGCTGCACGTCCTTTTGAAAGAGAGCGAATGGCTGTTGCATAGCCAAACATTTCTGCTAATGGTACCTCCGCGTTAACGCTTGTGCTAATACTTTTTGTTTCTATTGAGATTATTTTTCCACGTCGACGATTCAAATCACCCATAATATCTCCTTGATATTCTTCAGGAGTGATTGCCTCGACTTTCATGATAGGCTCCAGAAGGATCGCTTTTGCTTTCTTCATAGCATCTTTAAGTGCAAAAATAGCGGCCATTTTAAAGGCTAGTTCATTGGAGTCAACATCGTGGTAGGATCCGTCAATAATATCGACATGAAGGTCAATTACTGGATAACCTCCGACAACTCCATTAAGTGTCGCTTCGTTAAGGCCTTTAATAACAGCTGGTATAAATTCTTTTGGAATAGCTCCCCCGACAACTTTATTTTCAATTGTGATTCCTTTTCCACGCTCATTGGGAGCAGTTTTTACAACAACATGTCCGTATTGACCTCGTCCTCCGGACTGCTTGACAAGCTTCCCTTCACCATCAGCTGGCATTAGTGTCGTCTCTTTGTAGGCAATTTGAGGCTTTCCAGAGGCAGCATCAACCTTGAACTCACGCAGCATACGATCTCTGATGATTTCAAGGTGGAGCTCTCCCATTCCTGCAATAATGGTTTGACCAGTATCTTCATTAGTAAAGACACAGAAGGTCGGATCTTCTTCCGCAAGTCGCTGAAGTGCATTGCCCATTTTTTCCTGATCTGCTTTTGTCTTAGGCTCAATGGACATAGAAATAACTGGATCAGGGAACGATGGTGGCTCGAGCAAAATCGTATGATCTTCATTACAAAGTGTATCACCTGTAGTAATATTACGGATTCCAACAATAGCTGCGATATCACCAGAATAGCAGGTATCAATATCCTGTCTTTTATCCGCCTGAATTTGAATCAGACGACTGATACGCTCCCGTTTGTTAGTGCGAGGATTGTAAACTGTATCTCCTTTACTTAATTTTCCGGAGTAGACTCGGAAGAAAACAAGTTTTCCTACAAAAGGATCGCTCCAAAGTTTAAAAGCAAGGGAACAAAATGGGGCATGATCACTTGTTTCAGCTAATTTTTCCTTTCCTGTATCAGGATCCTGTCCTCGAGCCGCTTCAATATCAATAGGGCTCGGAAGGTAGTCAACAACAGCATCAACGAGGTATTGCACTCCCTTGTTTTTGAACGCTGAACCACCAGCTACAGGAACAAAGCGATTAATGATAGTTTGGCGACGAATCGCTTTTTTCAATTCTTCTTTTGAGACCGGCTTTTCCTCTAGGAAGAGATTTCCAACTTCTTCATCGAGATCCATCATCTGATTGACTAGATCTTGGTAGGCAGACTGAGCTAACTCACGACATTCTTCAGGAATTTCATCAATGCGATAGGTTGAGCCCATGCTACTATCATCGTCGTAGAAGACTGCTTTTTGATTCACAACGTCAATTTGACCACGGAGGTTATCTTCAGACCCAATAGGAATAAGAATCGGCCAAGCATTGGCCCCTAGCTTGACACGCATGTCATTAACAGCATTATCAAAATTAGCACCCGTCCGATCCATTTTATTGACGAAAGCAATACGAGGGACGCCATATTTGTTTGCTTGGCGCCATACTGTTTCGGATTGAGGCTGGACTCCAGCAACTCCACAGAATACAGCAATAGCACCATCTAGGACTCGTAGAGAGCGCTCTACTTCTGCTGTAAAATCGACGTGCCCAGGAGTATCAATAATATTAACCCGTTGCTCGATTCCTTGGTAAAGTTTTACAATGTCTTTTTCAACACGCTGCTTCCAGCTACATGTTGTCGCAGCAGAGGTAATGGTTATACCGCGCTCGCGTTCTTGCTCCATCCAATCGGTGACAGTAGTTCCCTCATGAACTTCTCCGATTTTGTGAATCATTCCTGTATAGAAAAGGACACGTTCGGTAAGTGTTGTCTTCCCTGCATCAATGTGGGCACAAATACCAATATTACGCGTTCTTTCCAATGGGAAAGCGCGATCCGGAGAATTCGGATTAGAGGTATCAATTTTTACAACGGCCATGGTAGAATAAAATGCGGAAAAAGAAGGAACGGTACTTAATAATAATATTTTTATTACCAACGAAAGTGAGCAAATGCCCGATTAGCTTGGGCCATCTTGTGAAGATCATCTCTTTTTTTGATAGCTGCACCTTGTCCCGCGTGAGCATCTTTGAGTTCGTTAGCAAGAGCTTTAGCCATGGGAACTCCTTTTCGCTTTTGAGCAAAACCTACGATCCAGCGCATTGCTAGAGCCAATGAGCGATCCATCGGTACTTCCATTGGCACTTGATAGGTTGCACCTCCAACCCGTCGGCTTTTTACCTCGAGACGAGGGCGAATATTTTCAATTGCTTTTTGGAGCACATCGAGAGGATCGATGACATCGCTGACTGAACGTGTCGTTTCGATGGCCGTGTAGACAATTTTTTCTGCGATCGAGCGCTTGCCTTCACGCATCACCGAAGTAATAAGACGCGCTACCAAAGGATTGGCATAGCGAAGATCACGTTTGACTTCTTTATGAATGACGCGTTTGCGGCGGGACATGGTATTTCAGGGTTACAGGTTAGTTACGAACGAATGTGAGAATATTTATTCCGTACAAAATCGGAGTTTTATGTTAACTTTGATGATTATTTAATCGAAATTTACTGACTTGGTATTACTTTTTCTTCTTACCAGTCGCTTTTGCTTCTTCTCCGGCTTTGGGACGTTTTGCACCGTATTTGGAACGACTGCGACGACGACCATCTACCCCAAGACTATCAAGTGTTCCACGTACGATGTGATATCGAACTCCAGGAAGATCCTTAACACGTCCCCCGCGCACTAGAACGATCGAGTGTTCTTGCAGGTTATGTCCCTCTCCAGGAATATAAGCAATTACTTCCTGCCCGTTTGTGAGGCGAACCTTAGCAACTTTGCGCAATGCGGAGTTCGGTTTTTTGGGCGTACGAGTCATGACTTGAACACAGACGCCACGACGTTGCGGACAATTCACTAGGGCTGGTGATTTTGATTTCACCAATACCTTGCGGCGTCCTTTTCGTACGAGTTGATTGATTGTCGGCATAATGTTAATTAGGGGCTTCGCCTCCTCTCTCATTAAAGGGCATTTTAGAGAATCCCAGAGACATGAAATCATGTGTACTAGGAGGCTTTGGGAAGACCGTGAGGGGTGAATGTAGTGGAAATGCAAACAAGTGCAAGAAGAAATTCATTTTTTTGGAAAAAATTTGTTGTAGCAATACTGAAACCGAACATCTTTGAACTTCTTATTTAATTCCTCATTCATGCTTTTACTCGGTTCTCACATTTCTACTCAAGGCGGCCCTAGCAATGCGATTGAAAGAGCGGTTCATATCGGGTGCACGGCAATGCAAATTTTTGTAAAAAATAATATGCAGTGGCATGCAACACCATTTACGGAAGCCGAAGCGACTGCATTCACCCAGCACCCCCTTCACAACAAGCTTGGAGCTATAGTTGCCCATGCTGGATATCTTATTAATCTTGGTGTTGAGAAAACAATAAATCATGAAAAATCATTGTTATCCCTGGCGCAGGAATTGATTCGTTGTGAACAACTCCACATTCCTTTTTTAGTTCTTCATCCTGGGTCCCATCTTGGCGCTGGAGCTGCTCATGGGATTCGTTGTGTGGTGGAAAGCCTTAACCAGATTCATGCTGACCATCCCAATCTTCAGGTGCGCATTGCACTTGAAACTACTGCTGGACAAGGGAGCTGCCTCGGTTCTTCTTTCAAGGAACTTGCCTCTATTTTAGAACAAGTTTCCTCCCCGGATCGGCTTCGTATTTGCCTTGACACAGCTCATGTGTTTGCAGCTGGCTATGACCTTTCAAGCCCGCAGGGTGCAGAAAAGGTCTTTCATGAGTTCGATCGTATCGTCGGCCTTCATCAACTCTGTGTATTGCATATCAACGAATCCAAGGCCTCCCTTGGTTCTCGCGTTGATCGCCATGATAATCTAGGCCAAGGAAAAATAGGATTAGAAGCATTTCGCTGGATCATGCAGGCAGAAGAACTTGCCCCTATTCCTAAGATTTTAGAAACACCAAAAGGGAAGGATTTAGTCGAAGATGTCGTTGCCATGAAATTGCTCCGAAGTTTCATTCCCAATTTTTTATAGAATCAGAATCGATTAAAAATCCCTTTTGCAATTATTCTGTAATAATGGTTTAGGAAATTAAGAATCGCCCTTGAGAAGCACTATAATTTTTTCTTAACCCGCATATTTCATACTGATCGTAACGAGGAGACGGCAAAGGCTGATGAGGCACTACCGGCGGTCTGGAGAGCGCGGGGGGAGGCTGCCCTGCCTTTAGGCTGCCCTGAAAGGGCGAGACGAGCGGGAGCGAGCGAGTCAACGCAGGCACGTATTCTGACGACTGCTGTATGAGTCCCTACTGCCCGAAGAATACTTCGAGTTTGGGTACACTGCGTGAAAGATACCAGAGGAGGTGAGCACTGGATTGACGCGGAAGTGACACAGCCCGGCCACAGTACTCACTCTTTTTAAAAGGCTCTATTCTCAACTCTGGAATTGAGATGGAGCTGCTCCATAGGCGTTATTTATTTTTTTCATCCTCTAGGCTAGCTTTTACAGCAGCTTCAATTTCGGCATACAGCGCCGCATCACTTTTAAGTGCTACTTTTGCAGCATCACGACCTTGAGCAAGTTGATTCCCTTTGTAGCTAAGCCAGGAGCCACGCTTCTCAATAATATTTTTTTCAAGTGCCAGGTCGAGCAAGGAGCCAGTATTGGAAATACCTTCGTTATACATAATATCAAACTCTGCTTCGGTAAAAGGAGGAGCTACTTTATTTTTGACCACTTTGACACGTGTTCGGTTTCCAGTCACCGTTCCGTCGGTTGTTTTGATAGCCCCAATACGGCGGATATCGATTCGCACGCTTGAATAAAACTTCAATGCTTTACCACCTGGAGTTGTTTCTGGATTTCCAAACATGACCCCAATTTTTTCACGAATCTGATTAGTAAATATGACACATGTATCTGCCTTAGAGATGAACGCAGTAAGTTTTCTCATCGCAGCACTCATGAGTCTGGCCTGAGCTCCCACTACAGAGTCCCCAATCTCTCCTTCGAGCTCTGTTTTGGTTACCAAAGCAGCAACCGAGTCAAGAACAACCACATCAAGTGCATTGGAACGCACAAGTGTTTCACAAATACGCAGCGCCTCTTCGCCAGAACTTGGCTGGGAGACAAGAAGATCTTCTAGATTCACTCCAAGTTTACGTGAGTAGGCAGGGTCCAAGGCATGCTCCACATCAATAAAAGCAGCAAGACCACCGCTTTTTTGAGCCTGAGCAATCACACTTAATGTGAGTGTTGTTTTACCTGAGGACTCAGGTCCATAGATTTCAATAATGCGTCCCCTCGGAAATCCCCCCACCCCAAGAGCTCTATCAATAAGAAGGTTGCCAGTGGGAATGACAGAGATCCCTTTAGATCCTTCTGCTCCAAGTCTCATGATAGCACCATCTCCGTAATCTTTAGCAATTTGCTGAATCGCAAGATCGAGATTTTTGGCCCGCGCCGCAACAGCCTTTTCGCTGAGCCCAGAATGTTTGAGGACGGTAGTAGCAATATTTTCTTCAGTTTTGGCCATGAGATATTTTATTTTTGGGAAGAGGGTTAGCCTGCATATTTTATACTGATCCTGTGACGAATTGCAACACCCTGATAGATACAGAGTAAGGCTCGAACTTCTCCTCGGGCAGCATGAAATATACAGCTACCGTTGAAGATCACCGCCATCCTTGTCTGCATCAGGGTTCGCAGCACCTCTTGGTACATCAGTTTAAAAGACCCGGATCAGTGAACTGAGATTCTAAAGAAATGAAAGCTGAAAGCAAGCATCACTCACAACTCTTGAGTCCTTGAGGAGAAGTTTGAGCTACCACAATGAGAGGAGCGTGTCAAGACCAACTATTTTAGCACGCATATTTCATACTGAAGTGTTATGAGGTGCTGTCCAAAGCTCATTAGCCCGCATATTTCATACTGGTTCGTCGCGAGGCGCCGCGAATCCTGATGCAGACACCACCGGCGCTCGGAAGACCAGGGTGGAGACTGCCCTGTAAGGGCGAGACGAGCGGGAGCGAGCGAGTCAACGAAGATGATGGATTGCAACGACGGCTGTATGTTTCATACTGCCCAAGGAGCAATTCGAGGCTGACGCAGTATCCATCAGGTGTTCGCAAGCCGCAGCAGAATCGGTATGAAATATGCGGGTTAGTACAAGACAGGCGAAGGAAATCGGAGTGCTCCCACCTATGAATCGAGTCTTTTGACATCAAAATGATTCCCTTTGGTAAGAACTCACGCTAGAGTCTCGAGCTTCATGAAGCCCCTTCCTACATCCCTGGTTCCTCGCTTGCTAAGCACAGTGACGCTCTGGATGCTCATTATTGCAACCATTGTCACACAATCAGAAAATGGTTATTCTATCCTCATTGCTGCTGCAGCACTCGGATCGCTCTGGGAGTACTTCTGGCTTTTGAGGGTAGCGTTGATTCCCCGTCATTGGCGCCTCGGTTATTTTTCAGGCATCATCTTGCTCTTAGGAAATTTTTGGCTGCTCCGTAATCCCCATTTTGGAGGCCCATTGGTGAACGGAGGAGGAGCCATTTTTATTTTTGAGGCGCTGCTTCTGGTTCTTTTAATACTCACTCTTTTTGCCAAAACTCTCTTTTCTTTAAAACTAGAACGAGAAGCTGCAGATGCTATTGCCTTCACCCTTCTTGGAATTGTATATATCCCGTGGCTCTTTTCTTTTGTTTCAAAAATCATCTACCTCACCCCCCATAATGCTAATGGGCTTCTCACTGGACAATATTATGTTCTCTTCCTTTTAGTCGTCACAAAATTCACTGATGTTGGTGCTTTTGTCTGTGGAAGCTTGTTGGGGCGCCATCCTTTTTTTGTGCATGTCAGCTCTACAAAAACACTGGAGGGATGCATTGGAGCTCTTTTTTTTGGATTACTAAGCGGCTGGCTCTTTTTTATCTTTTTTCAAAAACAATTACCCCTCTTGCAGCCCCTGAGTGTTGTCATCATTTCTTTAATTCTAGGCATTGCAGCCATCGCAGGTGATTTAGCAGAATCGCTTTTAAAGCGCACGCTACAGACAAAAGACTCCAGTAATACCTTGCCAGGGATTGGCGGAGGACTTGATTTAATCGACAGCGTTCTTTTTACCGCTCCGATTTTTTATTTTATATTGCAAGGGCTCATTGTTAGGGAAGGTTAGAGAATCCAAAGATGAAGTGACGCATTGTACAATCTCAACCCTTCTCTGATAAAATGTTTTCTCCCCGTCGTGTTGTTGTTTTAGGATCCACCGGCTCTATTGGAGAAAGTGCCGCTAAAGTGGCCCGAGCACTTCCTGATCAAATGAAGATTGTTGGTATTTCTGGCTACCATAATCTTCCCCGTCTCATAGAACTTACTCAAGAGTTCAGACCCTCTGCGATCTCAACAAAAGAAAAAACAGATGCTGATCTCTTAATAGAATCATGCGCTACTACCTCCCCTGCACCTTTGGTTGTTCACGGTGAGGAGGGATTGCTAACGCTTGCAACCTTACCAGAAGCTGAACTCATTGTGATTGCAATTGTCGGTATTACTGGCTTGAAACCTGCATTGGCTGCATTAAAGGCAGGCAAGAATCTTGCTATAGCAAGCAAAGAGATTTTGGTGATGGCTGGCCATGAAGTAATGACCACCGCTCAGAGATACAAGCGCCAGGTTCTTCCAATCGATAGCGAACACAATGCTCTTTTCCAATGCCTGGAAGGTCGTGACCCTGTTACCGTGCGCCGTCTGATCCTTACCTGTTCAGGGGGACCATTTCGTAAAGCAGAAGCATCTCATCTTGCTCATGTGACTCCTTCCATGGCCCTTCGTCACCCAACCTGGAACATGGGATCTAAAATCACGATCGATTCAGCAACTCTCTTTAACAAAGGTCTTGAAATGATCGAAGCGCACCATCTCTTTGGTTTTCCAATGGAAAAAATCGATGTGGTGATTCATCCAGAAAGCATCATTCACTCCATGGTCGAGTTTGTGGATGGCTCTCTTTTAGCTCAAATGAGCAGGAATGATATGATGCTTCCTATTCAATCTGCAATCACCTATCCCCAGCGTATCGCTGGTCCATGCGCTCCGCTGAACTTAGCAGAAATTGGAGCACTTCATTTCGAAAAGCCCCGTCATGATCTTTTTCCAGCACTTCAACTGGCAAGAGAAGCCGGAACACGAGGAGGGACGATGCCTGCCATTCTTAATGCTGCGAATGAAAAAGCCGTGGAGCTTTTTCTCGAGGAGAAAATTTCTTTTCCCTCCATTTGGAATTATGTTGCTACCGTGATGCAGCAGCTTCCTAGTATCCCCACTCCTACACTAGAAGAAATCATAGAGGCAGATCATGCCGCTAGAAATGCTGTTTTACAGCTTTACAAAAGAGGATAACTCAGAGGATAATCCCCGGCTATGTGGCTCTTGCTTCCCTTACTCACGACATCCCTTGTTATTGTTTCTCTCTTGATGATTATTGTTGTTTTAATGCAACGTCCCAAGAGCGAAGGCCTCGGAGCGGCCTTTGGAAGCAGCATGACAGATAGTCTCTTTGGAACGCAGACAAGTACGATTTTAAATAGATTCACAGTCTGGCTTGGAGGATTATTTTTTCTACTCACGCTGATTATTTCTGTGGTCTACGCGAGGTCCTCGAGCGGCCCAACAAAAATTCAGGAACAACTCATGAAACAGCCTGCTCCCATGATAAAAAAGGAAATACCTTTACCAACACCAGTTTCTCCTGCTGTTAAAAAAGAGGGACATTAAGAGTTACTCCACAAGAGAAAATTCTCTTTCGTCCTATTCCATGGTGAGCATGAAGGTCATTGAACAGGTCTCTCTCATGCAGAGCATATGCAATGATGCATTACGACCTCTTGTTTTTGTCCCGACCATGGGAGCTCTCCATGAAGGGCATGCCTCCCTCATAAGCCATGCACGAGAGCTTGCAGGGACATCAGGCACTGTTGCTGTTTCTATTTTTCTGAATCCAAAGCAATTTAATATCGCGAAGGATTTAGAATGGTACCCACGTCCTTTTGAAGCTGACAAAGCACTGTGTCAGCGCACTGGAGTTGATCTTATTTTTCACCCTAGTGTCGAAGAAATGTATCCTTGCGATACTTCTATTCATGTTGAAGAAAATCAGCTTTCTCAACATCTTTGTGGAGCCTCCCGTCCTGGGCATTTTTCCGGTGTTGTTACTGTGCTTACAAAACTTTTTAACATTGTTACCCCAGATCGCGTGCTCTTTGGTGAAAAAGATTGGCAGCAACTTGTAATAGCACGTCGATTAGTCTGGAATCTCAATTTTCCAACAGAGGTGATTTCCCACCCCACCGTACGAGAAGAAGATGGTCTTGCAATGAGTTCACGTAATGCACGGCTTTCTTTACAAGATCGAAGCGTGGCTTCCAAGATTTATGAAGCACTTAGAAAAACCAGAACACGTACACTAGAGGGAGAAAGCAACGTTTCAGCACTTCTTGAATCGACGCGAGGAGACCTTGAATCGATTCCTAATTCCATCATCGACTATATAGAAATTGTAGACGAGCAAACCCTGCAACCGCTAAAAAAGATTATTCCTAGCACGACTCCTGCTCGCCTTCTTGTGGCTGTTAAGATGGGCGAAACACGACTCATTGATAATATTGGGTTAACCCGGATGTTTCATACTGATCGTGACGAGAAGGTCGCAAAGCTGAAATAAGGTTCTCAATTCTATGAATCAATTTAACTACGTTATTGTTGGTAGTGGTAGCGCAGGACTTACCTTTGCTCTGAAAGCGGCAGAACAGGGCTCGGTAGCAATTGTCACCAAACGTTCGAGAAGTGACTCTAACACTGCATGGGCACAAGGTGGTATTGCATGCGTCACAAGTGATGAGGACTCCATGGAACTCCATGTTCGTGATACTTTAGTTGCTGGTGATGGACTTTGTAATGAAGAAGTCGTGAGAACGATACTTAAGGAGGGACCTGCTTGTATTGCCGAGCTCGTTTCCTGCGGAATGGATTTTGATAAGCGTACTAACGAGAATGGGAAAAATGAACTCGATTTAGGAAAAGAGGGAGGTCATTCCAAACGTCGTATTTTACATGCTCGGGATCGCACTGGTTTTGAAATTGAACAAACTTTGATTGCGGCTGTCTTAAGGCACCCCAACATTACCTTGTTAGAAAACCATATGGCAGTCGATCTGATCACCACAGAAAAGCTTGGTGAAAAGAATGGACCCATTCGCTGTGTGGGTCTTTATGTTTTTGATGAAAAAAAGGAATGTGTCGAAACAATCCGAACTGATGTGACCGTGCTTGCGACAGGGGGATGCGGAAAAGTCTATCTCTATACGACGAATCCGGACATTGCTACAGGTGATGGTATTGCCATAGCGTGGCGAGCTGGAGCAGCCATTGCCAATATGGAATTCATGCAGTTCCATCCCACCTGCCTCTACCACCCTAAAGCAAAATCATTCCTCATTTCCGAAGCCGTGCGCGGAGAGGGTGGTCTCTTAATCAATAGTGCAGGGGAACGCTTCATGGAGCACTATGATTCTCGTCGAGAGCTTGCTCCTCGTGATGTCGTGGCACGTGCTATTGATGCTGAAATGAAAAAAAGGGGAGATGAATGCGTCTATCTCGATATTCGCTCAAAATCCCCCATATTCTTGCAACAACGCTTTCCTAAGATTTATGAAACATGCCTCCATAATGGGATTGATATTACTCAAGAACCGATTCCAGTAGTTCCGGCAGCTCATTACCAATGTGGAGGTATTAAAACAGATCTTCATGGCACAACCTCAATTGCTGGACTCTATGCCATTGGAGAAACAGCTTTCACAGGCCTCCACGGAGCAAATCGGCTTGCTAGCAATTCTCTCCTCGAGGCCCTGGTGATGGCACACCGTGCTGAGGCTCATGCCAGAGGAGAATATCATCACCAAGATCCTATGGCACTCCCTGCATGGCACTCTGGAGATGCCCAGGATCTTGATGAAAGGGTAGTTATTCATCACAACTGGGATGAAATCAGACGCCTCATGTGGGATTACATGGGAATCGTACGAACTGATAAGCGGCTTCAACGTGCAACCACACGTTTAAAAAATCTTGAAATGGAGATTCGAGATTTTTATTGGAACTTTAAAATATCTGCTGATCTTCTGGAATTGCGCAATCTCGTGACCACGGCACAGCTTATGGTCCAATCTGCGATGAGTCGAAAAGAGAGTCGAGGACTCCACTACACACTTGATTATCCTGAGCACGATCCTGAATTGTGCCGTGACACGATAATCCTAAAAACGTAACTCTCTAGCCCGCATATTTCATACTGGTTCGTCTCGAGGCGCCGTGCAAAGCTCATTAGTACAAGGCGGGTTAACCTGCTCTAGAAGAGAGGGTCCAAGAGAAAGACTACACGTCTAAATTTCGGACATTAAGCGCATTATCTTCAATAAAGTGACGACGCGGCTCGACCACCTCTCCCATGAGTAAGTTGAACATTTTCCCAGCTTCAAGAGAATTATCATCATTGAGCTCCACTTTGAGGAAGCGACGCCTCTCCGGTTTCATGGTTGTTTCATAGAGCTCTTTGGCATTCATTTCTCCAAGACCTTTGAATCGTTTGATCTGAACACCACGACGGCCTACTTCCTTAACCATTTCTAAAATATTTCCTATCGAAAAAATATCGTGGGTCGTCTCTCCATCGATCATTTTAAAAAGCGGAGTAGCACTTTGAGCATATTGCTCAATATTCATTCCCTTTGCAGCAAGCTCTACAATCAACCTTTCGATTCCTTTCGATTCATGAATCTCTAGTAAACGAGCACGTCTCTTACGCACTGCTGATTTTTTGTCACGGGTAATAGTTTTTTCTAACTCGACATTGGGGAGCTCTCCTTCACTACCCTCAACTAATTCTGATCCTTCAAGTTCATTTCCTAAAATGGAAATTTCAAAGAGATTTAAATCAGGATTTGTGGAGGAAAAATCACGGAGCGCTGTCTCATCATGGAAATATTCTACTTGCTCTTGGTTCCCTGCTCGGATCACTACCAGGTAATTAGGAAGCATCCTCTTTGTGTGAAATGTCTGGAGATAGTCTGCAAAGTTTCCTCCAAGACGACGAATGGCTTCGTTATATTTTTGAAGTCGTTCTAGTAATTCTAAAATTTCTTTGAGCTGAACTGCACTGAATTCCTTTCCATCATTCATACCTACTAACTTCACCTCTTCAGCACCAAGGGAAATGAGGATGCGGTTGAGTTGCAGATCATCATCCACATATTCTTCTCTCTTTTTGCGCTTAATTTGATAAAGCGGTGGCTGAGCAATGAAAACATGTCCACGCCGCAGCAGCTGGGGCATTTGATTGTAGAAAAAAGTTAACAGCAAGGTGCGGATATGAGATCCATCGACATCAGCATCCGTCATGATGATGATTTTTCCATAGCGAAGTTTTTCAATATTGAAGGCCCCCTCCTGATTTCCATCACCGATGCCTGTGCCCACAGCAGTGATCATCGTCTGAATTTCAGTATTCTGAAGCACTTTATCCAGACGTGCTTTTTGAACATTGATGAGTTTACCACGAATCGGGAGGATTGCTTGAAAACGCCGATCACGTCCTTGCTTAGCACTTCCACCAGCACTATCACCCTCGACGATGTAAAGCTCTGTTAATGCTGGGTCACGTTCTGAACAATCTGCTAATTTTCCAGGAAGACCACCTCCTGTAAGAGCACTCTTTCGAACTGTTTCACGTGCTTTACGAGCCGCTTCGCGAGCCCGAGCGGCAGTTAGGCCTTTTTCAATCACTTTTTTGGCTACTGCAGGATTCTGATCAAAATGATCCATGAGTCCTTCATAAACTGCTGAGTTCACAATCCCATCAACCTCAGTATTCACTAATTTTACCTTTGTCTGAGACTCAAATCGAGGATTTGGGAGCTTCACACTTAAGACAGCTACTAACCCTTCACGTACATCATCACCAGAGAGAGCAGGATCTTTTTCTTTAATCAGATTATTAGCTTTAGCATGCTGATTAATCGCACGTGTCAATGCTGTTCGAAGACCGGTCAAATGGGTTCCACCGTCTGGATTAGGAATGGAATTGGCAAAACAAAGAATCTGATCACTGTACGAATCATTGTATTGTAAAACCACATCAACAAAAATATCCTCACGCTTCCTTGAAATAATGATGGGCTTAGGATGGATGACCTGTCTTGTCTCACCGAGTTGACGAACAAATTCCGCAATACCGTATTTATAAAAGAAGGTTTCATGGCGCGGCTTGTAATCCTCATCATCCCGTTCATCGGTAAGAACAATTTCAATTCCAGGATTTAAAAAAGCAAGTTCACGTAACCGTGAGGCAAGACGTTCAAATTTAAACGTTGTCGTGATCGTGAAGATTTCAGGATCAGGTAAAAATGTAACAAAAGTTCCAGTCTGCTTTTTATTTTTAAGTTCACTTAAGACCAAGTTTTTGGGTTGTTTTTCCCTGTTCAAAGGACATGAAAAAAACTTTTCCTTCTCG
>Ga0114975_10000567_pt1 | contig 27885 bp, 15 predicted proteins | sample S_130626_EF_Meta_FD_87031 | JGI IMG/M metagenome (GOLD analysis project Ga0114975, IMG submission 87031) | Freshwater microbial communities from Lake Simoncouche, Canada to study carbon cycling - S_130626_EF_MetaG | ecosystem: Environmental > Aquatic > Freshwater > Lake | place: Lake...
GATAAAAATCAACTATTTTAGACATAAAAATAGTTGATTGATTCAAATCCAATTTCAATTCGTGATATGTATCTTGATTGAATAAATACTATTCATATCTTCATGTTGGAAAATTCAAAAAAAAATACATTCTAATTGTATATAGCTATATTATGTCAAATAATTCATGGAAACAATATGGTGGATTATCAAAAATAGATAGTTTGAATAGCATAAAAGTAGGTACCGTAGTTGCTGATCAAATCATATCTAAATCTTCTAATCCACAGTACCAATTGTTTAATGGTACTATAGAAGTTACAGCAAATTTAATTGCAGATAAGGATACATTAATCGGTAATTCTAGCTTTATCAAAAAAGACTTATTTGTTACTGGAAATACATATGCTAATAATAAATTATTTTTTGGTGGGAATCAACCATTATTAAGTGATGTGTCTTATGTAGCATTTACAGTTTTACCACCTGATTCATCTTATTCATTTATTTATGGTAACAGCAAAAAAATTGGTATTAATACTATAGATCCTAGTGCTAGTTTTCATATAACCGGTTATGTACAAAATATGTTGACCATAGAAACTAGTTTCAATACTATTACTAATGTAATTGGTCAAAACAATAAAAAAAGAGGAATAGTTATTGATGTAAGTGATACAACATCTAGTATATTATTTTTTAATGATATAAGTACAAACATAAAATATAATTCAAATGGTAGTATAACTACTAATGAGCCAAATGCATATATTCAATATGCTTCAGGAGGTATAATGAAATTATCTACCAGCCAAGGTATAGAATCACGTTCGAAATATTCATTAATAACAACATCTGGTGGTACTTTTGTATTGAATGGTTCAAATACTAAATTGGATTCTAGTGGAAGTATTTTATTCAATACTTCAGCTGGTTTTGTCTTGACTACCTCAGGTGGATTGATTAAATTAGATCTAGATCCAAAAAGTAATCGTATAATAATGGGTGCTTCTGGTGATTTCGTAATGAATGTATCTGGTGGAAATTTTAATTTAAACCAAAATAGAGTGTTTTTATCTTCAAAAGGATCTATTATTTTGAATTCATCAGGTGGGTTATTCAAAATAAATTCAAATGATGGATCAGGTGATACAATTATTGATACTAGTGGTATGTACTTAAATGCAAAATCTAGTATTATATCTAGTTTTTTAGCTGTTACTACACCAAATAATATTGGACGTGGTGTGTCTGGTGAAATGTATAATGCAACTATGACTCTTTATGATAATTCTAATAGTACATTTTTATATGATGTATATAATGATTCAAAAGTTAAAACCGGAAATGCATTGACTATAGTCGCAGTAGATCCATGTTCAAATACATTTTTAAGAATTGTTGCGCCAAAAAATAAAATGGGTGCTGCAATTGGAGGAGGTATTTATCCAAGTGATTCAACACGTTCTATGGCAATGATTGGGTTGAATGATATTTGTGGTAATTATATTCCATCACAAACTATTATATCTGGTAAAGATCCTGTAAAATATTTTTCAACAATCGGTATAAATACATTTTCTCCAAAAGTTGACAATTATGTTATGGATATTAATGGACCAGTTCATATTGGTAATGGTGAATTACATAACTTTTTGAATGTAAATTTTGAACTTAAAACAACTGCATTTTCTAGGTCATATCCAAAATTTGGGATTATTGCTGGGTCAACATCTACATTTTCAATCCCATATCTATATTATGTTCATTATACAAACGATGGTGGTATTACATGGAATAAATCAGACCCAACTACCTTATATGATGTTTCTGGTTTCAATGTTTCATTCACTAGTTCATCTATGTATGATTCTTCATATGGTATTATTGGTTCATCAAAAAGCTTTTTGTTTTATACATCAGATAGTGGTGCAACATGGGCTAAAATACAAAATTATTACAAAAACACTAGTAATACTGATACTATTAAGAGAGATACAGGATCTGTTAAAATTGTCAGATATAATAATAATCTTCGTTTTTTTAACGCATATAGGTATAATAATACTATACCTTCTCCTTATATGGTTGACACTTATACTAAAAATATTCGATATTTTGATATTCCTATTAACCAGTTATCTACTAAATTAAATGGAAACCCATATGTTTTGAATCAATTTACTGATGTAAGTAGTTCTATCAACATTGTAGCATCTGATAGTTCTGGTAGTTATATTTATTTTGTAGGATCAGGTATAGCGAAATATAATATTGATGATCCTTCTTATAATACAAATGGTAAATATACAATACAAAAAACTGATGTTTCTTATAATAGTGTATATACATATAACGATAATTGTGTTATTGCTGTTGGAAATAATGTTCTTTCATATACATATGATGGTAGTGGTTGGATAGACATTTCAACAAATAAAAATAATTTTGCAGGTATTAATAGTTCTATTGTAAATAATGTAATTTTGAATAGTATATATATTTATGATCCATCAAATGCTATTGCTAGTGGTGATAATGGAACAATAATTTATACAAATAATGGATTCGATGCAACATCTTGGAAAATTGTTCCAAAAGAAATATTGAATACTAATGGTATTGGTGGGTCAAATTTGACTAGTTACAAAAATTCATTACGTTTTGTCAATATGCCAAACAAAAGTTCATTTGTATTTACAAATGTTTTGTCATCATATAATGATACAACTAATTATGGTACATCTTATGGCAGTAGTAATATTATATATGGATTTTTACCAAATTTATTGGATCGTGTCAATAATCGCGTTTTTGATGTTTCTGGTAACATGTTTGTATCAGGTGACGTGAATGTAAACGATGGAGGAAAATTTATGTCTAATAATTCGAATTTTTATATTTTGAATGAAACAGTAAAAAATATTTATTATGGTGCATCTATGGAAACATTGAACATCGGTAATAATGATGCATCTACTAATATTTATGGATTTACTTATATTTCTAGAAGTACACATTTACAAGGTGACGTATCAATAAATAGTCGCCTTATGGTTCAAGGAGATGTTTCATTCAATAGTCGTTTATTTGTTAATAGTGATGTTTCTTTGAATAAACGTTTATGGGTCGGTGGGGACGTATCATTGAGTATTCGTCTTTTTGTTGGTGGAGATGTCTCATTGAATCAGCGACTTTATACAAGTGGAGATGTTTCTTTTAATAGTCGTCTTTCTGTACTAAGTGATACATCTTTAAATGCAAACTTCGAAGTATTGGGAAAATCTATTATACGTGATGATATTTCTATGAATAAACGTTTGTTTGTTGGTGGTTATGTAAATATGAATTCAAAATTATATGTAGGTAGTGATGCTAGTATTAATGGTGATTTAGAAGTATTTGGAAAGACAATTTTACATGATGACATTTCTATCATCAAAGCTCTTGTTATTAATGGTGATGTATCTATGAATTCCCGCCTATCAGTTCTAAGTGATGTTTCATTGAATGCAAAGTTTGAAGTATTAGGAAAATCTATTATACGTGATGATATTTCTATGAATAAACGTTTGTTTATTGGTGGTGATGTATCTATGAATTCTAGATTATCGATATTGAATGACGTTTCATTGAATGCAAACTTAGGAGTCTTGGGATTAGCTGTTTTTTCAAATGATGTTTCATTAAATAGACATCTTTTTGTAGGTAGAGATGTTTCATTGAATAAACGTCTATATGTTAGTGGAGATGTTTCTTTTAATAGTCGACTCTCAGTTTTGAGTGATACAAGTCTCAATGGTAACTTTGAAGTGTTGGGTAAATCTGTATTACATGATGATATTTATGTAAATAGACAAATGTATATTGGCGCTGATGTTTTATTCAATTTGAAAGGTGATTATGTTTTACAAAAAAATCTAACTACAAATAGTTTGAATAGTACAGTTTCTACAATAGTAATTGATTCATTTGCTATCGAATGGAAAATGGCATCACCGTCCATTATTACTAATAAAATTGCTGATTGGAATAATACATGGGAAGGTATGTCTGCATCAATTTCAGAAAGTGGACAATATTGTATTATTACTGCTAGTGTAAAAACATTGCCTATATTAGCGGGTATTTATTATTCTACCAATTATGGTCAAGATTGGATTCAATCTAATATAACTAGTAATGCATGGATTGCTAGGTCATCATCAAGTAACGGACAATATGCTATCGCAATAGCATGGGATACAAATTCTGTAACAACAAATAATGTTCTATTATCATCTAATTATGGTATTACTTGGGTTACCCCAACACAAATTTTGAGCATTCAGGATAGTAAATTAGATACTTCTATTTCAGGAACTGGTCAATATGCTATAATTGGTTCACTTTTTTATTCATCTGATTATGGTAATACATGGAAAGATACTGTAGGAGGGTCTAATAGTTCATATTGTGTTATTTCATATTCTGGTCAATATGCTCTTTCTGGTACATATGGTAATGGAATCGGTAGTTTATTATTTTCATCTAATTATGGAAAAAACTGGATAACTCCTATTTATAGTGTTACAAATAATATCATTTCAGGAGCTTGGACTGGTTTATCATATCCATCAAGTAATAATTCTTCTTATGCTATAGGATCAAATGGATCTGGTATGTATTATTCAACTGATTATGGGTATTCTTGGAGACAATCAAACTTAACTACCGGTAGTTTTGTTACATCATCAATGTCATCAACTGGGCAATATGCAATTACTGGAATCAAAAGATCAAGTAATTATTATATTTCATCGAGTTATGGTGTTAATTGGAATTATATTAAAAATTCACAATTATATTTTATAAATAATTCACTTGCTATGTCAGGAACTGGACAATATATTATTTATGCCGGTCAAAATGGTATTTTTTATCAAAAAAATCTTTATACAGGTTTAATTGGATTAGGAACAACACCAAGGTATCCAATTGATATTAACGGATATACACAAATAACTGGGGATGTATCAATGAACTCTAAATTATCCGTATTAAATGATGTTAGTATCAATAGAAATCTTGAAGTATTGGGAAAATCGTTTATACATGATGATGTATCTATGAATTCCCGTCTATCAGTTCTAAGTGATACATCTTTAAATGCAAACTTTGAAGTATTGGGAAAATCTATTATACGTGATGATATTTCTATGAATAAAGGTTTGTTTGTTGGTGGAGATGTATCTATGAATTCAAAATTATATGTACATAATGATGTTAGTTTCAATAAAAATATTCAAGTATCAGGATCAGGTATTTTTATAAATGATGTCTCAATAAATAAACGTCTTTTTGTTGGTGGTAATGTTGTTTTTTATGATCGTGTTGAATTTGCTGGAGTCTTTACTCTTCCTAAAAAAACAAACTTTTCTGATGATACAAGATTCGATAAAAGAATTTTTGTATTAGAAGATGTTTTGGTTGGTCAAAATTTATTTGTTTTGGGAGATGTTTCATTTAATAATAATTTCATGGTCAATGGTGATGTTTCATTCAATAATAAATTATCAGTAGATAACGATGTTTCATTCAATAAAAAATTAATGGTGAATGGAGATGTTTCATTTAATGGTAATGTAACAATTAACGGTGATAATATTTATTTGAATAATAAAAATTTGACTTCAACTACAATGAATGTTATAAATGATTCAATACTTAATAAAAGATTATTTGTGACTGGCGATGTTTCTATCAATACATGTCTTTTTGTTGGTGGTGATGTTTCTATCAATACACGTCTTTTTGTTGGTGGTGATGTTAGTTTCAATAAAAATGTTCGAGTATTAGGATCAGCCATTTTTATAAATGATGTTTCAATAAATACACGTCTTTTTGTTGGCGGTGATGTATCATTAAATAAAAACTTACAAATATTTGGAACAACTACACAAAATGGTGATGTCTCTATGAACCTACGACTATTTATAGGAGGTGATGTATCATTGAATCAACGTCTTTCTGTGGTTGGTGATGTTAGTTTCAATAAAAATATTGGAGTATTAGGATCAGCCATTTTTATAAACGATGTTTCTATGAATACACGTCTTTTTGTAGGAGGTGATGTTAGTTTCAATAAAAATATTGGAGTATTAGGATCAGCCATTTTTATAAACGATGTTTCTATAAATACACGTCTTTTTGTGGGAGGTGATGTTAGTTTCAATAAAAATATTGGAGTATTAGGATCAGCCATTTTTGTGAGTGATGTGTCAATAAATAGACGTCTTTTTGTTGGCGGTGATATTTCATTAAATCAACGACTTTCTGTTGGTGGTGATGTTTCATTGAATAATAGATTATATGTATTCCAAGATGCATTTTTTAATAATCGGTTATTTGCAAATAATATTAATTTGTCAACAACTAATAATATTTTTTCCATGACTGCATTGACCGGTAATACGAATTTTTCAGGTAATCAAACACTTACTAATCCAAATTTCAATATATATTTTTCATCAAATAATTTTAATATTACTAGTAGTGATAATAATCCTTTTTATAATATTCCTAATAATTTGGATTTTTATATTGATAATCCTAGAAGTAATTTTTTATTAGGTCAATATACATCAAATTCGTCTATTTCTAATATATATAAAAATAATACTACTTATGGTGCTAGTTATGGTCAATCCAATCTTAATTTTCAAAATAATTTGGCTATATCTTCAAACGCATTGAGTAATATAAATCCTATAAATGATTCTACTAATAATATTGCAGTCGGATATAACTCTCTTGCCTTTTTAAATGGCGGTCATTGTAATACTAGTATTGGATCGTTTTCTATGGTTAATTTGGGTTGGACTTCAACTGGAAGTACATTCTTTAAATTACCAAATAATTATTCATTAGGTAATAATATTAATCCTGATAATTCAACTACTAATTTTAATACTTCCATCGGCTATTTTAGTATGTCAAGTAAAAATATTAATATCTCAAGTAATAAAAATACAGTATTAGGTGCATTAGCTTTTGCAGATACAAATATTAGTGATTTAAATTCTATTGTTTCTAATGGAATTTATACTCAAAATACTTTTATAGGTTATAATGCTCAACCAATGAACGGTGTTTATAGTAACCAAATCGTATTAGGTACATCTAGTGAAAGCACTTATATTCCTGGTAAATTAGTTGTTTTGAATGATACGTCATTGAATGGTAATTTATTTGTTAAAGGTGATTTATCATTTAATGGTCGTATAACTTTTTCAAAAAATGCGTTTAGTAACGGATCTATTCCTTTATTGGCTATTGCTGATCTAGAAAATTCTGTAAAAACATCTGTTGCTAGTACATCTAATGAAATAATTTCTAGTATTCAAGCAGCATCCATTGTGCCAACTACAATGCCACTTGATGGTAAATATAGTTTTGGAACAAATTATCAAGAAATAAATAATACTGCTAATATTTGGACTAATTTAGCTATGTCTATGACTGGTGAATATCAAACTGCATTGGATATTAGTGCAAATATATATTATTCTGATAATTTTGGAGAATCATGGAGTAAAGCAGTTGTTAATTTTCCAAATGTAACTGTTGTTGATCCAATTCTAGGGAATGTTGCTGTAACTTCAAGTAATTATTCTACAAGTGGGTTATTTTATGGTATTGCTTTAACAATGGTTTATTCAGGAGAAATTCAAATTGCATCAATCAATTTGAGAGATGTGAATGATAATAATCAAGATGTTCAATCTTATTTATTTTTATCTTGTAATTATGGAGTTACTTGGAATTGTGTATATCAAAATACTAATCCAAAAAATGCCCAAGTTTCTAGTCTAGCAACATCTTCTGATGGTACTTATATGTATGCAGCAGTATATCGTAATAATCCTTATTTATATAGTAGTGATTTTGGTGGAAGTTGGAAATGCCCTACTACAAATAATGTACAAGTTGATGGAAATTGGAAAGCGGTTGCAACATCATCAAATGGACAATATGTTTGTTTTGGAGGTGATGGAACAGGTCTTTATTTTTCTAATAATAGTGGAGTACAAATGACTATTCTATTAGCCAATAAATATATTAATTCAATTGCTATGTCTTATTCTGGTCAATATATCATAGTAGCAACCGGTAGTTTTAGTCCACAAACTCCATATGGTACAATAAATACAAGTTCTAGTAATACTAAAAATAATGATCGTATATATTTATCAGCTAATTTTGGTAAATCATTTTTTGCAATAACTGATGCTCCTCAAGCTATTTGGTTAATTGTTAAAATTTCTGGAAATGGTCAATATATTATAGCAATTACACAATCTGATATTGAAAGTATTCCTGGAAAACCTGGTACAATTTGGTATTCTTATGATTTTGGAAAAACATGGAATAAAAATATCTTATCTGCGAGTAGATTCTGGTCAGGTGCTGCTATTTCATCAACAGGACAATATTTGACTTTTGTATCTGTTGATAATAATATTATTACTTCTTTTACTCCTGAATTCAATGGTTCTTATTCTAATACATTATCTACTAATAATATGAATATTTCTGGACTATTGAATATTACTGGTACATCTGCTCCAATTTCTTTAATTGATGGATCTGTTTTGACAACTACAAGTTCTCCTCTTGATTATTCTAATAATTTTGGAACTAACTGGAATATATACGCATCAACCAATTCTTATAATTTTATTAGTATGTCTTTGAATGGTCAGTACCAAAGTGCTGTTTCAATAAATTATGTTACTAATTATGGTACTAGTTATAGTACTACTTATGGTAATATTTATATTAGTAATAATTATGGTATCAATTGGAGTGATCCTACTATTTATATAAGTACTAATTCTGGAAATACATATAATAAAAATAGTGGATTAGGTTGGTATAGCATTTCAGTATCTGGATCTGGACAATATCAATATGCTATTCCTGTTAATACAAGTTCATATAGTTATTCGAAATATATATATAGTTCTACCAATTATGGTAATACATGGTATATTTCAAATAATAACAGTACTTTGAATTGGACTTGTATATCATGTTCATCTTCTGGACAATATGTTATCGCTGGTACTAAATTGAATTATTTATTTTTATCATCAACTTATGGAATAAATTGGAATATTACTTGTAATATTAATATCACTAATCCTACTAGTAAATATTGGAATAGTGTTTCTATTTCGTCTAGTGGTCAATATATTTATACTGCATCGGTAAGTACACAATCTTCCCCAAATAATGATAATAGAGATACTATTTATATTTCGAATAATTTTGGTATTTCTTGGATTTCGATAAAAAATAGTTCATCAAATAATTATTGGCAATCTATTACATGTTCATCGAATGGTCAATATGTTTATGCATGTTCAAGTAGTGATTATAATTCTACAAAAATATATGATGGTATTTATATTTCAAATGATTATGGTAATAGTTTTGCTAAAACAAATGCTACAAATACTGGTTGGAAATGTGTCTCTTGTTCATCTTCTGGTAAATATGTAATTGCAGTTAGTCAAACTTATGGTTCATCAAATTCCAATGGTAATATTTATATTTCAATTGATTTTGGTAATAATTGGTCTTCTATAAATACTAGTTCATTATTTAATGGTTGTGCTATTTCATCAGATGGCATGTATTTAACAGCTTGTTCTTCTACAAATATTTATAATTCAGTTACACCTTATTCATATATTGGTGTTTCTAATAATTTTTACTCATATGGTAATAATTTGATGATTGGCGATGTTTCAATGAATTCGCGTTTATCTGTGCTAAGTGATGTATCATTTAGTCAACGTCTATATGTTGGAGGTGATGTATTAATTAATGGTAGACTCAATGTTAAAAGTTATAATGCTAACATTATCATTAGTACTTCTACAACAAATTATACTATGATTATTGCTGAAGATATGTCTTTAAACGGACGACTTTATGTCACTGGAAGTTCTAGTATTCTTGGTAATGTTGGTATTGGAACCAATAATCCAACATCAGCTTTGACTTTACTCGGTGGCTCACCTAATAATGTAGTTGTAAGTACTGTTACTACACCTAATTCCACTGCTGCAGCATTATTTATTGATACAACCGCAAACACATTGGGTACAACTGCAGGCTATTCAATGCCTATAATGAATTTGAAAAGTAGTGTTGGTGGTAATAATTCCATTTTAAATACATATAGTTATAGATGGTCTCAAAGTGGTACGACATGGACGACTGCTAGTACGAGAATACAACAAACGATAGACTCTATTAATATGGCTTACATAGAATTTAACCCTCCAAATAATAATGGTGGTATTGGATTATATGTTAATGGTAGCACTAGTTATTCTGGTACATATAATTTAAATGCTTCAACACAAGGAATTACTATCAGTGGTGTTGGTAATGTTGGTATTGGAAAAACAAATCCTGCAGCTACATTAGATGTTACTGGCACAATTACTGCATCCGGACAAATTACTGGAGCATCTTTCAATGCAACATCTGACCAACGTATAAAAACAAATATCAATGACATAACTGGTAAATTCGCATTAGATACATTAAGAAATATAAATCCAGTTAGTTATCATTTTATAGATGATTCGAAACAAAAATCTTCTTTAGGTTTTATAGCTCAAGAAATCCAAAAAAGTCTTGAAAATTCTGTTTCAAAACAAACTAGATATATTCCAAATATTTATGAAAATATTGATATTAATAATAAAATCATAACATTAAATAAAAAATTCACATCCGATATTTCATTATGTGATTATCCAGTAAAATTACAATTCAATGATTTGGCTAATAATCCTTTATATGGAACCATTGATAAAATAATTGATTCGAAGACATTTACATTGATAGATCGTCTTGATACATCATTGAATAAGTTGTTTTTGTATGGTCAAGAAGTCAATGATTTCCTAAGTATCAATTATGATTCTGTATTTACGGTTGTTACTAGTGCGGTTAAACAACTCGATGTTGAGCTACAAGAAACAAAACAAATAGTAAAAGACCAATCCGATACTATCAATGAACTGCGCACCGAATTGAGTGAATTGAAAACACAAATGTCAAACATAATTAGATATTTGAATAATAAATAATTTATAAAGCAATAATAATAATATTCATTAATAAAAATATTATTATTTTAGTTTATATAGATATCGATCGATTTGTAACAAAATATTGCTTTGTTGAAAGATACCCTATATATGCAGTTACACCACCTATAAAACTACCGATAGCTAATTGTTCTATTGTATGATGCCGATAATACCATCTTTGATATAAAGTAATAAATACTATAAACATTTCAACTATCAACAAAAAAATGGATTCATTTACCAAATACAAATAAACCAAGGAAAAAACTACTGACTGTGCATGATATGATGGCATGCCGTATTTATGAATTTCTGTGTATTTTTCATTTGTTGTATTGTTTGGTCTAGCTTCTTTTATTGTTATTTTCAATAAGTTATTTATAAAAGTATTTATTATATAAAAAACTAAATACCCATATATATATTTTTGTTTCCATAAATATATAATACTAATTATAAACAATATCAATGGTCCAGACAAACCAATTATATCTATAACACTCGGGGTTGTAGATGTTTTATATAGTATATTATCAAACATATATTATATATATATTTATTTTGTTGGTTTCAATTTATTCAATGATTCAACAATCAATGAAAACGACCAATTTGCATTATTCAAATCTACTTTATTACCACGATCACTCATTAAAGATACTGCTAATTTACGAATATTAACTGGACCAAAATAACTTCTTCCTTGATTTTGTAAAGTACCTCCAAATTCCATATATGATGCACCATTTTGTAAACCCGCTACTTTCATTGGTAATATTGCTATCACATCTTTTGCAGATGGACTATTACCATAACTTTTCGAACTTATAGATGAACCAGTTGTTTCTGTACTATATTTACTATTTACTATTTCGGTTAATGCGTATATTTGATTTGCAGTTAATTTTTTATTATCAGTAGATACTGATGTATTGTATGTTAATTGTCCAGTTACTGGATCACATGTTCTATTACTTGGATTTGCATATGAAGGTAATCTTATAGAGATTTCTCTATTCGCAATTGTTACTAATCCATCATTTAAATGATTCTGATTATAGTCATCCAAACATAATAAAAAATAATTATATAAATTAGTACATACACCGGTGTCACCAATTATAATTGCCATATTATTGTTTGATAAAAAATCAGTTAATGCATATATTGTGTAGTTTCTAAAACCTAAAATCCAGCCTAATGTCGAATCCCATGTTGTATTTTGAACACTTGAAGCTCCTACAAAACATTTTATAAAACTAGTTTCATCATAAAAAACTAAATTATAATCACTTTGTGTATATACTCTATTTATATTCATACGTAATTTTAAATATTGATAATTACCTTTATAAAAAGTCGAAATTTTAGAACCTTTGAAATAAAGACTATTATCGAATTCTGTGTTTATTTGTCTTATCATACCATTTATACTATATGTATTGGCATATTTACTTAAATCTATTGATAAGTTATTGCTCGATAAGTCATTGATCGAAGTTGTATCTTTGATACCATCTTCATATGCAATAAAATTTATTAAACTATTTTGTTTTGATATATTGAATACATATGATTTTATAGCAGCAATTCCGGTTATAGTTATTTCATTTGTATTTTTATCTACTGTAGCTATTTTGTTATTTGATGTATTGAATATAACACCATTACTATTAGCTTTTAAAAATGCAGCGGATAGATCATATAAATTATTAAACATACTTTTATCAATAAATAAATAATTTTGCCATGAATTATATTTTTTATCAATAAAATTAATCTTATAATTTTTGGCTACTAATTTTTTAGCTATTTTTATAGTAAATGTTACTTGATATTCATTTTGTGTTACTATATGTGATAATTTTGTACCTGCAAATATTGTTCTACCTGATAATGGATCTATATAATCATTAAATTTTTGATTTACAGCATTTTCAAAAAATATATAATCTGTATATAATCTCGATTCTCCGAATGTTAAATTATATGATACATCATTTTGATTACCATAATAAGTATTCGGTTTTGGATAAATTACTGCCAATATTGTATCAGGGTTTACTGATATACCACCTGCATTTACAAAAGTAGTATATTTTTGTGTTAAATCAGTTAATAACGTATTCCCATTTGTGTCTCTTATTTGAATATTATTTGAATTCAATATACTGTTTGATAGATCCATTACATATGTTGTTTCATCAAATGTTTTTTCAACATCCAAATACAAATTGAAATAACCACTTGTGTCTATTTTTGCATATGTATCATTTATAGTAATATTTTGGTTATTATTAATGTATTGTATTCCTTTATTGATTGCATTAATATAATCATTTAGATTTGAATATGCTATAGGTGTAATATTATCAGTTGGATCTATGTTTGGTGGAATATTTATAGAGATGTCATTTATTGGTAAGTTGAATTTTGGTTCATTACATTTCAAATATATTTGTGCACTATTATCAATCAAAAAGTTTTGTGGTTCTTTTATTAATGGGTATTCAGCATATATAGTATTCAATTCAGTATATGAAGGATCAAATCGAAAACATGATGTACTACCTGTCCAAATATTATATAAATTTTCTGGGTTTTCATATGGAAATTGTATTATCATTTTAGAATTAACTAAATTTTTTGTAGTATGACGATTTGGTTTTAATTTCAATTCATAATAAGAATTATTTGGGATATTAACATAAATATTACTGCTAGAATCTGGTGCTATAGGATTATTTGGAGCTATTATATTATTACTTGGATCAATATCATTTCTTATTATTGAAGAACCTATATTATAAGTATTATCTAAATATTGACAATTATAAATAGCATTACTTATATCATTTAATAATGTATTTCTACTATATTTTCCAGGTACTTTCAAATTTGAAGTGAAATATAAATTGAAAGATGTATCAATTATAGAGTCACTATTATATTCATCCGGACCAATATATTTGATAACTGTAAAATAATTATTTGAATCATTAACAAAAAAAATATTACTATTATCGGTATTATTTTGATCATTTTTTAATGGTAAATTATATGTTGATTTTATAGAATTGGTATTATAAATTTTTGTTTCAAATCCTAAAAAAGCTGGGATGCTATCATTTCTTAATGAATCATTACGATATGGACTGGTAAAATATGGAAATTTCATATAATAACCATTTTCGCCGAATTGATTATTTATATCAATAGTTAATCTCGATAATGATGTATTTGAATTATAACTTATATTTGTTGTCGCAAAACTAACATCCGTATAAATTGTTCGAGCATTTATTATTGAATTTTGTACTGCTGTTGCTAGCTCATTCGGATTATAATTACCTGGATTTATAGAAAATGATATATCATGATTACCATTGTTTATTCCATTAGTAATACCCTTCAAATAAAAGAAATTACATCCATAACTTTGCCCTATTGTATACCATGTATAAGGTATCTGAAATGAATATAATTTCATCGATACTACATCTCTTAATGGTTCTGATAATTCACATGAAAAATCAGTACTTAATGATGTTTTATCGTCTCTATATTGACTATCTATAGTTACTGTTCTACTGGTTGTTTGTTTTAATAATGGATTTAATGGATCTTTTGTATATTCTAGATTTGTTGTGAAAACCACATTTTCATTTCTTTTTTCATTTGCCACTTGTTGTGATGGTATGATTGTATTTCCACTTGTAATTATGTTTCCATTAGGTGCTTTATAATCATTAGATATGTAATTTTTATTTGCTTCATCTGAATATGATGTCTTTATATTTTCAAATCCTTCTGTTGTATTGTCTTTGTCTGTATATTGTTCTTCATAGTCTTCTTCATAGTCTTCTTCATTTTCGTCTGTGTCAAAAAAATGTTTATAAACATCTTCAAAAAATTGTGATATTTTTATACTTGATTCGGTTCCGATATTTTCGTATTTTTGAATAAAAAATATTATTTTTGCTTCTAATTCTCTGTCCGTTGGATTTAATAAATCTAATATTTCATATAATTCTTGATCTGTATATTCATTTATATTATATAATTCTTCTTCCAATTTTTTTTTTGAATTCATTTTATTTATATAATTGATATACAAATCATTTATATATTTTTGTTTATGTTTAATAATTTATTTGAATATTTTGATTTTGATTGGTTTGGGTCTTTATTGATAATCGTGTTTTAAACATTTCACTTATAAATTTAACTAAATCAATTCGTTTACTACATCTGTAGAGCATGTCAATAGGAAATGATTTCAAGCCTTGACCACGTTTCATATGTCGATTTCCGGTAAAACATAAAATATCGAATATTTTCATTACTTGCTCCTCTTGTTCTGACATTTCTTCACGATCTATTCTCGTTTTACCAGTATAAACAAAACGGTTATAATTTCCTTCTTCGTATACGGTATATTGGTTTATGGCTGCATGATTTCTTACTAATCCTATTCCCATTATTTTATTTGTATCATTATTCATTTCTAAAATAAACATTATTGATTCGGGTGGTATTGCTTGTGATACTGGATCTGGACAGCAATATATACATCCTAATTTTGGATGGGTTTTTCTATATTGTGTATTTTCATTCCATGTACTATTATTGAACCGTGTTGTTAACAGAAAGTTACGTAATTGTTTTCGATATTCTCGTAAAAATATTTGATGGATATTTTTTTCCGTTGGAATCATTGGATTTTATGATAGAATTTTCTTTATAAAAAACGGTTTCAATTTTTTGTTTTTATTGAATTTTATAATAATACATATAAAAATATCTTTTTTTAATTATAATATGAAAAATATAACATTGATAACTTCTATTATTGATACTCCTAATACTCCATTATCTTATATTCAAACACGAAGTGTATTTACAAAAGAACAACGGTTTGAACAAACAAAAAAAACTATTTTATCCATACGAGAAAAAATTCCTAATAATAAAATATTGTTGATAGAATGTTCAATATTGAGATCGGAAGAACGAGATTTTTTTATAGAAAATGTAGATTACTTTTTAAATGTATATGATACTAATGACAACGATCTAATAAATAGAATGTTTACAATATCTAAGTCAATGGGTGAAGGAACAATGACTATTATTGCTTTACAATATATATTTAATAATAATATTGATTTCGATTATTTATATAAAATTAGTGGGAGATATTGGTTAAATGATAAGTTTAATTATAATTTATTTGATAATAATTTATCATGTATACACTATATAAATAATGATAAAAATAATGTACTAAGTTGTTTTTATAAACTAACAAACAAAATGACATATGAATGGTTTCATTTTTTATTGAATTCAGAAGATGATTTCGTTAATTGTATTGGATATGAAGTTATTTTTGCAAAATTTTTGAAAAATTATAGTGGTAATATAATCATTGAAAATAAAGTTGGTATCAATGGTTATATTTCAGTTTGTGGAAGCTTACTTGATACATAAATTTGAATTTTTAATTTTCTCAGTTAAAATGCCCAGTTTATATTTATATTTTATTCTCCGTGATTATGTTTTATATAAAACATCGTATTACAATGAGGACAGTCACCATAAATTGAATTATTAGGTAATGTAAATGGTATTATATTTGTTTTTTGACAAACATAGGGAAACGATATTTGATCTTGTGTTGTATATTTCAATGTTTGTAAATACCATAAATCTAAAAAATTCTTAACATCAGTATCTTTATAAAGAAAAGCAACAAAACAAGTAATCCATACACCCATATGAGGAGTATGTGAATTGATATTTTTAAAAAATAAATCATTATAACCATCTTCTAAATAACATTTGTATTGATTATCTACATCTTGATATGGTTGAGATTGATTATTCCAGTATGTGCTGGTATATCTTTCAAAATGAGATGCAATCACTTCTCTACTTAAAAATCCATTACGACCCTCATGATGCCAACCAATTATTTTTTCTTTGTATATATTATTTAATATGTATTCACTTGTTTTATTATATGTAATTTCAATTGTTCCATCTATCCATACAACAACATCATATTTTTGTAATATGGGTATATTTGAAAATGCTTGTTTATAATACTTTGCTATATTAAAAGTATGTTTATTTTTACATACTGAATTTGTAAACGTGTCATTATCTATTTCGCTTTTATTAATCAAATGATATGGTGTTGTATCAATTATCCATCCATTATTAATTATATTATTATTATCTGTAAAACAGATAAAGTCTGTGTCTACTGTTTGTTTTACAAATTTTTTACAAGACATTTCATATCCTCCATAAATTGCTGTAATAAAACAGATTTTCATATATATATGTATATGTATATATGAAATGTATAAAATATACGCATAAACGGGTGATTTACATCTTTTCTCATTGAAAAAAACACTCATTTTTAGTACGATTGATAGCGGTTATCAATGTTTGCATGTAAGTCTCTAAATAAATATTTTGTTTAATAATTATTTTATTTATATTAGTTACTATATTTATCATGTTATTTGCAAGTTTCTTATTAAGTTCTATATCAAAATTTTTGTTATTATTTGTTTATGTTCGACCAAATACATATGTAAGAGGATATGTATCAACATTCGGAATATTTTATTTATATGATTTAAATGCAAAATAATGTGTGTTTTAAATGAGAAAAGGTGTAAAATCTATTATAGCTGTTATACTAAACATTTATTATACAAATATAAAAATATAATATTATTATAAATATGAAAGTATTATATTTACATTATAACGTACATAACAAAAATAATATAGCTATAAGAAATTATAAAAACATAGAGGTTACTATAATTAATTCGATTGATGAATTAAATAATCATGATTTATCTAATTTTGATTGTGTATTAAGTATATCTTTACCAATTGATGTTTCAAAATATCCAAATACTAAATTTATATTTGGTCCACAATTTTTTGTTTTTCCTAATGATACTTTGAATTTAGTTAAAGGTAAAAATGCTGTTTTTAATTTACTCAGTGATTGGGTCATTGATTTTTGGAATAATTATCAAATATGCCAAGATATGAATTTTGTAAAAATTCCGTTTGGCGTTGATACTGACAGGTTTAATGAAATCAAAAAAATACAACAAAGAAATAAAGTGTTTATTTATTATAAATCTAGGATTCCAGATGAATTTTATTTTGTTACGAATTATTTAAATTCTATCAATGTTGAATATAAATTTTTTTCATATAATTCGCGTTATGATGAAATGGATTATATTAATTATTTACATGAATCGAAATATGGTATATGGATAGGTCGTCATGAAAGTCAAGGTTTTGCTTTACAAGAAGCATTATCATGTAATGTGCCGTTATTAGTATGGAATGTTAGATCTATGAATCAAGAATATGGTTATAATTATAGTGATATACCCGCTACAACAACACCATATTGGGATGAACGGTGTGGTGAATGTTTTTATGATTCTAATAATTTTGAAAATATATTCAATAAATTCATTTCTAATATTGAAAATTATAGACCACGTGAATACATATTAGAAAATCTATCAATGGAAGTTTGTGAAAATAAATTAATAGATACTATTAATAGTATTGAAATATAACAATTTTATTCTATTGTTATATTTACATTATTTTGCATTTATATGAATTATCAGTCTATCATCTTTACAATGTATGCTATCTAAATGATATACTTTGTTTATACGTAATTTTAAAATATTCAATAAATTATCTTTATTGATTTTACTCCAATCTTCATTCATACCATTATCTCTAGACAGTCCAAATAATCTAAAATCGTCGATAATAATTATACCCTCATTCTGAAATAAATTATTAATATGTGTAATTTCTTCATCTAAAGGACAATCTTTTTCACTTTTTCCTGTATCACCTGAACTCCAATGACCATCTAAAAAAAATATACATTTTTCATTAATTTTTGGTAATAAATTGACAAATTCAATACTACTATCACCTAAAATAAAATTTATCTTATCACCATTGTATTTACTTTTTGTGGTATTATAATATTTTTCACTAAATTCAATTGTGTATAATTTTTTGAAATAAGGTTCTAATGCAAAAATTGTTTCACCAATAAAAGTTCCGGTTTCAATAAAACAAGTATATTTGGTATAATCATCTTGTAATTGTAATAAAAAGTCCTCGTTAAGTGAAGGCATATATTTTACTCTTGAATAAACAAAATATAATACCTTTAAATTATTTATGTTTACATATGTTTTTCTAGTATAATCTATTTTTATAAGCTTTTACACTATAAATAAATAAAATCTATATTGAGTAAAAATAATATATAGATTATTATTATTGATATCTATATGTTAATCGATCTTGATTTCCTTATTCAAAAATATAATATCAATTTTAAAGGTATTTTACATGTAGGTGCACATGAATGTGAAGAAATTTATGCGTATGAAAAATATATTTCTAGAAATAAAATATTATGGGTAGAAGCCTTACAAGACAAAGTTGAATTATCTGAACAAAAATTTGATAATATTTTGATTGAACAAGCTGTAGTTTCAGATAAAATCGAAACCGTAAAATTCAATCGTTCTAATAATGGTCAATCATCATCCATTTTAGAATTTGGACTACATCAATATTTTCACCCACAAGTATGGTATACAGAATCTTTTACTTGTGAAACAAAGCTTTTGAAAGACATCATATGTAACTATGATATTCCATATAATTTTATTAATTTAGATATTCAAGGTGCTGAATTGAAAGCATTGAAAGGAATGGAAGAATATCTACCAAATATTGATTATATCTATACTGAAGTTAATTCTGATTATGTTTATAAAGATTGTGCTCTTATAGGTGAACTCGATGAATATTTGGAAAAATTCGGATTGAAACGTGTTGAAACCAAATGGTGTGGTGATTATAGATGGGGTGATGCTTTCTATATTCGTATTTGATCTTGATAATATTTGATAATATCCGTATCGGATATCATCAAAAAACAAAGTTTTTTACCCATAGATTGATTATATCAATCGCTGTCTCGAATAAAATTAATCCAGGGTATTTTACTTTAAAGTATAATTGGATTATTTTTAGATGTTATGCATGATGTTAACATAATAAATATCATATTGATATGTAATAATATATTACTTTATACACATATTTATAGTTTATATGTTTCATGTTTTATACATCATTTGATTCTGCTGTTTCGAGACTATATATATTATGTATTTTTTTTAAATTGTTTTTAGATATTAGTTTATTATCGAAAATACAAATATAGCAACAATTATAATACAAATTATGGATGACGATGATTTAGATATGTCATGGATTAATGAACATGAACGTATTCAAAATATTCAAAAAAATTACTATCGAGAACCTATGGAATATGTTAATACTTATTTTATATATATCAACCAAAATCAATATATTGATAAAATTCTATGTGAAAAATATGATTTAGAAGTTGTATCCAATGGTTCTCTGTTAACCAAAGAAACTCTCCTTAAAATTATTCAAAATAAAAAAATCAAAACTCTTAATACAAGATATAAACTAATTGATATTCTAAAATACCATGTAGAATTAGAGCCTGAACATATTCAATCCTATAGTAAAAATGGAGAACCTGATCCAAGTTCTCAAAAAATACTTGAAAACATATCGGTTTTTGATGAAGTTGTTTTTAGTCCTTCTATTTTTATTTTTCATGGAATCAATTGTATTTATTTTATTTTTCAAGAAGTCGAAACTATCAATACAAAAAACCGGAAAAGTTTGAAATCTATATTAAAAAGTGATTCAAATTTTGATTCGAAAAATCAAGATCGAGAACATTCCAAAAAGGTTACTATCAAAGGTACTAAAAAAGTCAATATTTCAACTGATACTATTGAATATTCGGATAGTTATAAAACCAAAAACAAGACACGTAAAGCGAGACCGATGTAGAGTACATAAATATAATAAAACAATATAGATAACAGAATATATATTTATAAGTATGATGAATGATATGAATTTTGATATCGATGATGAGAACCATTTTCCAATATTGAAAACATTTGATTTTCACCGTTTTTTCCAAGATCAACTTGTATTTTTTTACTTTAATTTATTTAAAAAAAACACATTGATTATTAGTGAATTATCTAAAAAATTATCCGATGTTCTCCAACTTTTGAAAAATAATCTTGAAAAAGATCATGGATTTATTGAATACTTGGTTTTGTTTTATAGAATGATCGGTCATACCAGGGATATTTATTTTGGAAAGGGAGAACATGATATTTCTTATATGTTATTGATGGTTTTTTATGATAATTTTCCTGTTTTGGCTATTTATGCTATGCATCGTTTTGTACAACCAGATGATAATCTAAATATTCCATATGGTTCTTGGCGTGATATAAAATATTTATGTGATTATATTCGTAAAAATTCACCAAAAAAGGAGAACCATGGATTGATCCAATATTGCATCGAATTGATGAATTCACAATTGAAAAAGGATTATGAAACATGGCGGTTCTCTATTCATGCACGTTCTCGAAATCATATTTCGAATGTTTCAAAATGGATTCCTAGAGAACATAAGAAATTTCATTGGTTATTCAATATGCTTATTCTCGATTGGATTAAAAACAATAAACCATTTTTATTGAATAATAATCCGTATTTCAATGATATTTCTTATTCGAAAGCTATTTTAAAAGCAAAACGCCTATATCGTCGTAAGGTTAGTACATTGAACAAGGTCATGGATACTACTGAAATTAAACAATGTTCTCAAAATTGGAATGAAATTAATCCTAAAAATATATCATGTTATACTTTGATGAAACAAAGATCTCTGATATTTGGAAAATCAGAAAAATATCAGGTTTGTTCTAAAAAAATTCGAGAACATTTCGATAACCAATATCAATACGGGGTGGGGTTGAATAAATATTTGACGAATTCTTATCCAGTTGCCTTTTTTGTAAAAGAGGCATATCGGTTATTGGAATCCGGTGATAATGATTATCAAAAAGATCTTTTAAATAAACAATGGCGAATGTTCTCTAAAACAATTTGTATAAATGGTTTTGATAATGTTTTACCGATTATTGATGGGTCTCTTTATATGCAAATAAATGACTCTGAATCCTTTTATAGTGCTATTGGTTATTCGATTTTGATTGCCGAAAGAAGTAGTTTTGGTAAGCGTATTTTGATGGTTGATTATCAATCTACTTGGATAGTTCTCGATTCTGAAACGGATTTTATTGATATAATTGAGAACATTCAAAATTCTACTGTTTCTAGAACAAATACACTAGTAAATATCAATACTGCAATGGAACTGATTGTATATTCTCTTTTACAGTCGAATTCTACGAAACGATTTATCGAAAATATGAAATTAGTCTTTTTCAGTGATTTTCATGATATCAATATGGATTCATTCAAGAAACCCTTTTTGAAATATGGACTTAGTTTACCGATTTTCATGTTTTGGAATCTATCAAAACAAGAAATAATTGAGCCAATCAATGGTGTCTATGTTTTATCAGGTATATCGAATGGACTCTTATATGTATTATGTGATTTATTGAAATTTATGAAAACCAGTAAAAAGAAACACGATATTGATACATATGATAATGTTCGTTTTATTTTGAATAATAAGCGGTATGATATTTTAGAAAATTATATTTGTAGTTTTTATTGATTTTTTACTTATTTTTATATATGATTTCTTCATTTTTGTTCTCATCGATTATCGATAATGCAATATTTTTCTCTATTTTTTGTTTTTCATCTTTTGTACTATACTGTTCTACTAATATTTTTTTCATATTTTTTATTTTATTTCTATGAATCGATTTGAATATTTTTAATATTTTTTTTTTCAAAATGTTGGCGGTTATTCTCTCATGTGGTGTCGTCATCATATTTGTTTTTAATAATTCTAAATAATTATTTAAAATATCACTTGATGAATAGTTTTTCAATTCTAATTCATAAAATAAAAACAAATACATGACAATTATACTATAATTATCCCAAGTAAAACAGTATTTGACTAGTTCATCATATAATGTTTTCCATGGTTTGTTTATAAATTGATTGAAATAATTTATCAATTTTGTTTTCCATATATTACGCTCATCTTGAATCAATAATTTTGTATTAATTGGATTATTTTGAAAAAAATCATCTAATATATTTTTTATATTATTAGTTGTTATTATTGTCGTTTGCCAATCTTTACCAACTTGTCTTACCATATATGATAAAAAAATTATATCAATACACCATGGCGCATATTTGGTATAATAACTATAAAATGCATTTTCCATTGGGCTCGTGACATCTATTGATAAACCAAAATCAATTATAATTGGACGTTTATCGGTATCCTGTATCATTATATTGTTTTCTTTCAAATCATAATGAATGATTTTTGCTGATTCTAATTTTTCCAATGCTTCCAATAATATAATATGATTTTCTATAAAAATATTAATGAATTTCTCGTTTGATAATATTTTTAAATAATATTTCAATAATGTATCTTTTCCAATATATTTAATTTTTTCAGATTCATATTCCGCTTTTGGATCTTTGTTTTTATGAATAATATCACATGTTTCTAGATCATCATTATCTAATGAACTAATATTTATATCTTCTGTTTGTAATATCGGTGCGAAATAATCCTTATAATTTTTTATAGTAATTATTTTTTTACCTATTAAGGTCTCATTATCGGATGTTTCTTCTTTTTGTTGAATTTTTATTATGTATTCTTCCTTTTTTTGGTTTTGGTTTTGTATTTTTAAGTTTTCATCTATATTTTTAAATACACAACCATATGCTCCTTGAGATATTAATTTTATATGATCCTGTTTAGTTATAATTTCATTTTTATTCATTTTTTAGTTTGTTTTATTTTGTATATATTTTCTATTGACAATAAAAAATATATATTTGTTTTTATAATGTTTATAATAGACTTTTATTGATTTGTTGTAATATGCGTAATTCAATTGTTCTAAACAAATATAGTTTTGGTGTTGTATCGATACCATGATAAATAGTTCCTAAATTTATTTCTTCTATTGTCCAGCCATTTTCTGATAAATGTTCAAAATAGGGTACTGCGTTTATCATAATATCTATGTCTTCTTTTTCTTCATCTGTTAAGAATCGTGTTTTCCCTAATTGTTTTGATATATGTAATTTTATAATATATATAAGATGATTTTTTAATGTATGTTTTTGTGATTCTGTTTGATATAAATCAACCATCTTATCTTTGAATTTTTTGTTTTTCATTGAAACCATAAATTTATTACTAGTATCATTATATTTATTTTTTTCATTTTCTATTATATCTATGAATTCTTGAAATGTTTTTTGTACATACATATTTGCTAATTGGGTTTGATTATATTGAATAATGTTGATTTCGTTTAATATATTTTGAAAATTGGTTGTTAAATGTAAATAATAATGTATTATGTCATGGTTCTTATTGAATACTTTTTCCCATATTTCTTTATCATTATTGAAGGATTCTAATAATTTTTTATAATCATTATCGATATCATGTGCTGTTAATAAACATGATTTTTCGTATATTTGATTACAATATTCCATATAACAAGCATTTACTATAAATGTTTTGATAAAATGGATATATTCTGATGAATACATTGTTTCGATCTTTGGTTGTGACATTATTGCTTTTATATTATTAGTTTTTTATTATTTTCATTATTCAATTTTTTCAATAAATAATTGCTCTATATTGTCGTATCAGATATAGAAATGTTGATGGTTCTTGATTCCATTAATCTATCCCACCATAACATAATTAATTATCCCAGAATGCTATATTCATTTTTGAATCGATATAAATATATAAATCAATATAAACTAATATTGATTTATATGAATAATTTGTTTCCTATTACATTTTCTATACCTGAAGAAAAAATTGTTTCAGATGTACCAAATAAAACATTTATTCTTGCTAATTACATACCCGTTGGTGTTGGGGAAGGGACTTATATTTATGATCACGAAATAGATTATTATAATGGTTATAAAAATTCGTTATTTGCTATAACCAAAAAAAAGGGTGGTTGGGATTGTATGAGACATTATGAAATTTTGGCATGTGGTTGCATACCTTATTTTGAAAATCTAGAAAAATGTCCTGAAAAACGCATGTGTAATTTTCCAAAAGATATTATTTTAAAAACGAATAAATTATTTGATTCGTTAATGAAAAAATATAATATCAACAAAAACAACATGATAGGTCAACTCTCACATTATGAATTAGATGAATGTAAAAAATATATCGAAATACTATTGGAATATACTAGATCTCATCTAACTACAAAAGCATTAGGCCATTATATTATTGAAAATACTAATTTGTCGACTGATAGTAACATATTATATATTTGTAATCCAGCTGATGGTGATTATTTAAGATGTTTAACACTACATGGTCTCAAGCAAATTTTTGGAAAAAAATGTGAAGAATATCCGATTCTTCCACATATTTATGAAAATTGTAAAGAAAACAAGAATATAGATTTCAAACGATTACATGGTAGGGGATTTACATATACTAGATTATTAGATAAAGATCAATATTATCATGAATATAGTCAAGAAGAAATTATTAATAATATCAAAAATAAAAAATATGACATGATCATTTATTCTAGTTTACATAAAGAGAAATCAAATCAACATCGACATATACTGATTGATGTGGTAAATGAAAATTATCCTCCAAATAAAATTGCGTTTTTATGTGGTGAAGATGAACATCTACCACATCATTTAACCCCTGTTTGTTTATATCCCGAATATACTAGAAATGGATATATTTGTTTTGTTAGGGAATTATAAGCATTTTATATATAAATAAATAAAAACATATAAAGATATCTGTGTTATTATGATAGTGGGCCTAGCTACTCTTGTATATATTGTATATAGATCATAAATTAAATTTGCACTTGTAGCTCAGTTGGTTAGAGCGTCAGTCTTATGAGCTGAATGTCATGAGTTCGAATCTCATCTAGTGCATTTTTACATGGTTAGAATTTTATACATTTATATAAAAATATTCGGGTCTTATAGTGTAGTGGTTAGCACCGGGGACTTTGAATCCCCTAACCTGGGTTCGAGTCCCAGTAAGACCTGGGGGGACATAGGTTTTATAATTTGTTATAAAAACGATATAAAAGATTTTCAATGTATTTATTCAAGTAACATAAATACTATGTTACTTCAAAAAATATGATTTTTATATCAATGATATAAAAATGCTTCGTTAGCTCAGTTGGTAGAGCGTTGGAAATTAATTTTTCCGCTCAAATGGCTGTTAAACCACTTTTTAGTGATATAGGCTACCATAAGGTCGAGAGATCGAAACTCTCATGAAGCGAAAATCATATTTTAAATAATGTCATGTAACATTATTTAAAATTTTCTAATCAATCAAAATTCATCAAATCTATTGGGTTGTTATTTGGATTGATTAACCCTAGTGCCTTAAAGGAAAATATAACAAAAGTGATATGATAAATGCCAAAAGATCAGAAAAATAAGACACGAAAAATCAAGAAGAATTATTTATGAATTCTCGTTAAAACAACATGTAGATAAGGATTTTGAATAAACAAATATTTTATATTTATCTAAGATAAATATAAAATTTAAAAATAAATATATATATGATATGAATAAAATTATCATTTTTTGTTTTGCTGGTAGAAAAAGATATTTAGATATACAATTAGTTTACATAATAAATTTATTAAATAAAAATCCGAATATAGAATATCATTTATGGAATTTTTCTAGAAACAAAGATGACAATAATTACTTACAAGAACTTGTAAATTTACATAATCAAATTAAATTATTCAATAACTTTTATGAAGGCGATAATACAAATATAATATGCAATAAACGAGTTGGAATAATATGTTCTTGTACAAAATGTCGTGTTGGAAAATGGACTGAACCATATAAATATTATAGTAATAAAAATTACGAAAATACTATTTTTATCAAAATGGATGATGATATTATATTTATATCAATTGATAAAATAAATAATTTTATTGAAACCATAATTAATAATCCAAATCAAATAATTAGTTCAAATGTAATAAATAACGGTGTTTGTACTTTTTATAATGAAAACATAAAAAAAATGGTAATTGATTCCACTATATTAAATAATAACAGTTCATTAAATGATTTTTGGTATTTGTGTACAAATAAAAATTTTTTTAATTTATCACATGATTATTTTATAAATGAATTTAATAAAAATAATTTAAAGTTATTCAATTTAGAAGAAAAAAAAATTTGTATAGAGAGAACAAGATTTTCAATAAATACAATTGGGTTTACATATGATATTATGTGTAAAATAACAGATTTACTTGGAAATCAAATTGGTATGAATGATGAAGAAATAATATCACATAATTTTGATATATTGATTTGTAATACATTTTTAAATGTACATTTTCATTTTTCTGACCAACGAGTAAATATTACAGATGAAGAAGAATCAAAATATTTAATTTTATATAAAAATATTAGTAATCAATTTATATTCCATAATCATGTTTAATATGAAAAAGTAATTTCATCTTGTGTTGTATATTTTACA
>Ga0114975_10000568_pt1 | contig 27851 bp, 25 predicted proteins | sample S_130626_EF_Meta_FD_87031 | JGI IMG/M metagenome (GOLD analysis project Ga0114975, IMG submission 87031) | Freshwater microbial communities from Lake Simoncouche, Canada to study carbon cycling - S_130626_EF_MetaG | ecosystem: Environmental > Aquatic > Freshwater > Lake | place: Lake...
AACTCCTGCGACGACAGGATCTTCTGCCTGAGGTAACCAAATCCATACATAGGCTTGGGAATAAAATTTCTTAAAAATCATCGTTAAAGTCAACTTTGGATGGTCTTATTTTGGAAGGTAATAGAGTTAACATTTCTTGTTGATGATGAATCGCTTGAGAGATGGATTTTTCATCAAGATTAAATAAAGAAACTCCGACTATAGTCGCAGCTTCAAAAAAAGCGCCTATCGAACAACTAGCATCACCATTTTCAATGCGTTGTAAAAGAGATCTGGAAATTCCTGAGCGTATAGACAGGTCTGTGGTGGTCATTTTCTTTTTGATGCGTTGCTCGCGAATAAGTAGCCCTAGAAGCTTAGTAGCAGACTGGGTATAGACAGAGCATAAGCGGTGACTAGGCTTTGGCATGGGTAAATTCTCTTATGGAATTAAGATTGTAACAATTAATTACCATATTAGCAATAAATAATGTTTCATTAATGATTCAATAAAATATTATTGAATCATTAATGAAACAAAAAATACTAAAAAACTTAATTATTGTAGGGTGCTTCATTTAGTCAATTAGCCTCAAATTAATGGGAGAGTGGATGATTTTTCTGTTGTTTGGCTTGTTGTTATGAAAATTAGCTTGGTACAGAGATGTCTTAAGTCAATAGATAAAAGTAGATGCAAAGACCCTTAAAAAGTATGACCAGAATGCTATGTTATTGTATTTAAATGTTCATTAAATACCAGTAAACAATGACTGCAAATATCCCTGACGAAATCCCATCTTCACTACCCGATGCGGAGAAGCTTTACCTCAATTTATTAGATCAGGTAAAAGCCGCTAAAGTGCGTAAACCTATTTTACAGGTGGTTGGACTCGCTAGTGGCGGTGCATGGATTGCTAAACGGATTGCCAAAGATCTTCAATTAGAGTCTTATGGAGTGATTAATGTGAGTTTTCACCGAGATGACTATGCTGAAAAAGGGGTCAAAGCGCTTAATTCAGTGGAGGGCTTATCCACCCACTTACCCTTTGAGGTGGACGGGGCTCATCTCATTTTGATTGATGATGTTCTTGATACAGGACGAACAGTACGAGCCGCTTTAAATGAGATTTTTGATTATGGCAGGCCTGCAAAAGTTGAGCTTGCCGTACTTGCTGACAGGTATCGCAGAGAGCTGCCTGTTGAGGCTTCTTTTAGAGGTGCCAGGGTGGATTTGGCCCTTAATCAAATTTTGGTTCTTGAGCAATTGCCTGATGGAACATTTGATTTCAATACCGAAAGTAAGAAACAATAATTGTTACTGAGGATGCAATACATCGTAAAATATCAACAATAAAATGCGTCAAGTTAACCCATATCGTTACTAAGGTCATAACAACCAATGCCATCTTCTGTCGGTGAACTGCAACTCAATCAAGATCAGCAATTGCGGCATTTACTCTCATTAGAAGGCCTTCCCAAAGATACTCTCCTCCAGATTTTAGACACCGCACAGCAGTTTGTGAGTGTCACCAATCCTGACCGAGAAGTCAAAAAAGTACCACTTCTTAGAGGTAAAAGTGTTTTTAACCTCTTTTTTGAAAACTCGACCAGAACCAGAACCACCTTTGAGATCGCCGCCAATCGACTCTCCGCTGATGTGATTAATTTAGATATCCAAACATCCTCCACATCGAAAGGCGAAAGCCTTTTAGATACGATTGATAATTTAGTAGCCATGCAGGCGGATATTTTTGTAGTCAGACATAAGTCGACAGGAGCTCCAGCAGAGATTGCCGCACATTTACCTGAATATGTGCACGTCATTAATGCAGGGGATGGCACCAACCAACACCCCACCCAAGGGCTGTTAGATCTTTTTACGATGCGCCATTTTAAGAAAGACTTTGAAAATCTTAAAGTAGCGATTATTGGGGATGTCATCCATAGTCGAGTAGCAAAGTCCAACATCTATGGTCTAGCAACCCTCGGTTGTAAAGATATTCGCGTGATTGGTCCGCAAAGTTTACTTCCAAGCAATTTAGATATGCAGGGGGTAAGAGTTTTTCATAACATCGCAAAGGGCATTGAAGGTGCAGATGTTGTGATGACGCTGCGCATTCAGAAAGAGCGCATGGAGCAAGGTCAAGTACCTGAAGGGGATGCCTTTTTTAAAGAATGGGGCTTAACCCCGCAGAGATTGGCTTTAGCAGATAAAAAAGCGATTGTGATGCATCCAGGACCCATGAACCGGGGTATTGAGATTGCAAGTGAAGTGGCGGATGGTCCCCAATCAGTCATCCTTAAACAAGTGACTTTTGGGATTGCCGTAAGAATGGCCGTGATGTCGATCGTGGCTGGCAACTGAATTCCTAAATTTGATTGTAAAAGCAATACTTTATACTCACAAGATGTACTTTTAAAAAGAGATTTAATTTGTGTTTTTAAACTTAGTTCCTTAATTATATTTTTAGAAAAAACAGCATATGCTTCAGATTGTTCCAGTGATTTTATGTGGTGGTTCCGGCACAAGATTATGGCCATTGTCTAGGAGCGGCTTTCCGAAACAGTTTTTAGCACTTGCTGGAAAAGAAAGCTTATTTCAGCAGACGCTTATGCGCGCAGCAAAAATAGCCAACACAACTATTCAGGCACAACAAGCCATCATCGTTACGAACGAAGAGCATCGATTTTTGGCAGTTGAACAACTACGAGAAATCCATCAAGAAGCTACTTTTATTCTAGAGCCCGTTGGAAAGAATACAGCTCCCGCTTTAACCATGGCCGCTCTTTTTGCAAAAGAGACTCTCCCTGAAAACACCATTATGGTAATGATGCCAAGTGATCAAACCATTCAGGATGAAGATGCTTGGGTCCAAGCGATACGTGCGGCGATTCATCAAGCCAAGCAGGGCGGCATTGTTACTCTTGGCGTCGCGCCGACCCATCCTGAAACGGGCTATGGATATATTGAGCAACAAGGGTCTGCCAATGAAAACCAGGCCTATGCAGTGGCGCAGTTTACCGAAAAGCCCAACCAAGAGACTGCCCAGAAATACATCAATTCTGGGGATTATTTATGGAATAGTGGCGTATTTATTTTGCAGGCCAATACTTGGCTTTCAGCTATCAAAGAATCTAGCCCCACTATAGATGAAACCACAAGGATTTCTTGGGAGAGGAAAACAAGTGATACGGGTGGATATGCAAACTTCATTCGCCCTGAAAAAGAAAGTTTCCAAAATATACCTAGTGATTCCATTGACTATGCCGTGATTGAGAAATCACCCGGAAAAAGAATTATTGATGTAGTTCCTCTTGATGCCGGATGGAGTGATCTTGGGGCTTGGGACGCAGTTTGGAGTGTTGGTCAAAAAGATCATAACCAGAATGTCTCAAGTGGTGATGTACTTCTAGAAAACACCAAGAATTCTTATATCCATTCATCTGGAAGGTTGATCGGCGCTGTGGGATTGCAGGATATGGTTGTGATAGAAACAGCTGATGCTGTTTTGGTCGCGAATAAACACGATAGCCAAGCTGTTAAGAAAATTGTGGAGCAACTCGGCAAGCTCAAACGTGAAGAAAAGAATCTACACAGAAAAGTGAATCGTCCTTGGGGGTGGTATGACAGTATTGATGAAGGCGAGCGATTTAAAGTAAAGCGTATACAGGTCAATCCTAAAGCTAGCCTATCTTTACAAATGCACCATCACCGAGCTGAACATTGGATTGTGGTCAAAGGTACTGCAGAGATCACGAATGGTGAGCAAATCATCACCCTTACTGAAAACCAAAGTACTTATATACCGCTTGGCCAAAAACATCGCTTAAAAAACCCTGGGACCATCCCATTAGAAATTATTGAAGTACAGTCAGGATCTTATTTAGGAGAAGATGATATTGTTCGATTTGAAGACACCTTTGGGCGAATTTAATTTCAATGAAAAAATTATTACTTACGGGGGCTAATGGTTTTACAGGAGTTCACCTTCACCAAGAAGCAAAACTCGCTGGATTTGCAGTATTTCCTTTAACTTCTAATGTTAATGATCTTCCATCTATTAAGGACGAGATACTAAATATTTTGCCCGACTATGTAATTCATTTGGCGGCTATAAGTGCCATATCACATAGCCAACAGGAAGAGCTTTATAAAGTAAATTTGATGGGGACTCTTAATTTATTAGAATCTTTAGCATTGTTGCCAAGTATTCCGGAAAAAATAATTTTAGTAAGTAGTGCCAATGTCTATGGAAATATTTCAGATGAATCAATTAGTGAGGAGTTGTATCCACATCCTGTTAATCATTATGCAATGAGCAAATTAGCTATGGAAATGATGGCAGTAAGTTATTACCCTAAATTGCCCATTTTAATTACTAGACCTTTCAATTATACAGGAGTTGGCCATGATTTAAGGTTTGTGATTCCTAAAATAATTAATCATTTTAAGCAAAAATTAGAGTTTATAGAATTAGGCAATATAGATGTTCTAAGAGAATATAACGATGTACGTGCTATCTGCCAGATATATCTTAAATTATTAACTTATGGCAAAACTGGTCAAATATATAATATCTGTTCTGGGCAAGCATTTACTTTAAGAGAAATTATTAAGAAACTTGAAGCAATGACAAGGCAATTATTAGAAGTTAATATAAATTCAAATTTGACAAGACCTAATGAGGTATTTGTGTTGTCTGGCAATCCATCGAAACTACAAAAAACGATTGGGGAAATACATTTCCCCACTATTGAAGAAACGTTATTATGGATGTTAAGTGATAAAAATTAGTTAACCGTATCAGGAATTTTAAAATTACATAAATGAATGTAGCCATAAACTGCTCTTCTTTAAGAGCTCAAAAAACCGGCATTGGTTTTTATATTAATAATTTATGCGAAGCATTAAGTTCGGAGGGACTTTGTGAGCTTTCTTTATTTGATGGGTTGAATTGGGTTAAAGAGATATCCTCAGACCAAAGTAATGAGGTTATTAATAGGGGTGTTGTAAGTGTGGCGAAGTATTTACCTAAAGAAATTAAAAATAAAATTAGGGAACACTTTTTTAAAACAAAAATTAGATCTGGCAAATTAGATCTTTATCACGAACCAAATTTCATACCTATTTGTTTTGATTTGCCTACTATTATTACAGTCCATGATATGTCAATATTTCGTATGCCAGCTTCGCATAGGAAAGAATTGGTGGAGTTTTTTAATAAAAAATTTCCTGCAGCAATTAAAAGAAGTCAGGGAATTATTGTGGACTCCAATTTTTCGAAAGATGAGGTAATTAGCTATTTTCCAGACGTTGCGCATAAGATTTATGTCGCACATTTGGCAGCCTCAAAAAACTTTTATCCGAGAACTTTTCAAGAAACTCAATTAGCCTTAGACAAATATCGCTTGGGGTACAAAAAATACTTCTTGTCAGTTGGAACTATGGAACCAAGAAAAAATTTAATTACATCGCTTAGAGCATTTAATAGCATTCCGCAAAGTGTTAGAAATAATTATCCTTTAGTTATTGTTGGCGCCAAGGGTTGGGGCGGGGATGAGTATTTAACTGAGTTTCAGGAAATAATCTTAAATGGACAAGTCAAATTTTTAGGATATGTAGACGAAATGACACTTCCTTACCTTTATACAGGGGCAACTCTGATGTCTTATCCATCAATATATGAAGGTTTTGGTTTGCCTCCAATTGAAGCAATGTCATGCGGTACTCCAGTTGTTGTTTCTAACACGACTTCTTTGCCCGAGGTGGTTGGTAATGCTGGGATTAAGATTTCTCCCTTAGACGTGGATCAATTAAAGGAGGTAATGCTTCGCATCATAGAGGATGAAATATATTCTGAGGGAGTTGTGAATTTGGGAATTAACCAAGCAAAGAGCTTTACTTGGGAGAAAACAGCACAACAGACATATTTGGCTTATCAAAAAACTTTGAATATATGAATCAAGAAAAAAAGATAAATATCGGTATGTCAAACCGGACTTTTTTATCGACTTACAACAACGGCAGGCCCGATGGAATAAGTACATATACAAAATATTTAAGTCAAAATTTAGTAAATTTAGGTCAAAATTTAAGCTATACATCATATTCCGATGATGTTGGGGTTTCAAAAATAGCGCCGGCATCCTTCCTATATCAAAAAGCATTTAAGTTTTATGCGGCAGCATCTTTAGTATTTCCTAAAAAATATTTTCCTACGCCACCTGTGGATATTTTTCATTGCACAGACTATCGATCGATTCCAATGAACTGTCCTAGTGTGACAACAATTTATGATGCTATCCCATTTATTCATCCTAAATTAAGTAATCCAAATTATAGAGGGATTAAGAATATTTTTTTAAAGAAATTTGCTAAAAATTGTAATCATGTTATCGGTATTTCGAAATTTAGCGTCGATGAAATCGTTAAGTATTATGGTATTGAAGAATCAAAAATATCTGTTGTACCCTTGGGCGTAGATAGCCGTTGGCTTGATCCGGTAAATGAAGATAATTGGATGAAGACTTTACAAGATCGCAAATTACGGCCTGGCTATTTTCTTTTTGTGGGCTTGATACAGCCAAGAAAAAATTTGTCACGCGTAATTTTAGCGCACGATATGCTTACAGAAAATGAGCGTAAACAATACCCTTTAGTTGTTATAGGAAGAGTGGGATGGAATAGTGAAGATGTTATTCAAGCGCTTTTAAAAAAATGTCTCAAGGGGGAAGCTTATTGGTTTAGTGATGTATATGGTGAAGATGAATTAAAACATCTATATTTAGGCGCCTCAGTTTTTATTTTCCCATCTTTATATGAGGGATTTGGCCTTCCTGTTTTGGAGGCATTCTCTTGCGGCATACCAGTACTTACATCTAATAGCACGTCTTTGCCTGAGGTTTCTGGTGGCGTAGCTCTAGAAGTGGATCCTCTTGATGCAGACCAAATTGTTTATGGAATGAGGCGGCTTCTTGAGCCATCAGAGCGAGGAAGAATTAAATTAGGTAAGGAAAGAGCAGCAAATATGAGCTGGCATCACTGCGCTAGAAACACAATTGAAGTTTATAAAAAAATATTGAATATGTGATGAAAGTCTTACATTTTTATAAAACGTATTATCCAGATTCATATGGCGGAGTAGAGCAAGTCATTTATCAAATTGTAGAGGGCGTTCGTAAACACGACATTGAATCGAGTATTTTATCTTTGAGTAATCAAATTAATTTGACAGAAGATAAAGTTGGAAATAGATATCGAATTCGTTCAAATTTCAAAATTGCTTCCACTGATTTTTCATGGCATGCCTTAAAAAAATTTAAAGAACTGGCATCGCAAGCAGACGTTATTCACTATCACTTTCCATGGCCCTTTATGGATATAATTCATTTTTTGAGTGGCATTAGAAAACCTACTCTTGTCACTTATCATTCTGATATTGTTCATCAAAAATTTCTTTTGAAGTTTTACAGGCCATTAATGCATTATTTTCTCGACTCTGTAAATGTTATTGTTGCTTCATCCCCTAATTATCTTCAATCAAGCAGCTCACTTTTACCATTTAAAGATAAAGTTCATATTATTCCTTATTGCTTAAATAGCGATATTAGATTGAAGTTAAATTCACAAAAAAAAATGGCCTGGAAAAAAATTTTAAGAGAAAAATTCTTTTTATTTGTAGGAGTGCATCGCTACTATAAAGGGTTAACTTATCTATTAGAAGCCAACGCCAAACGAGATCTACCAATTGTAATAGTGGGGGAAGGGCCCTTTACTGATAAATTAAAAGTACAAGCTAATCAATTGGGGCTTAAAAATACACTATTTATTGGACAGATCTCAGATGAAGATAAGGCAATTTTGTTAGACCTATCTTTTGCCTTTGTATTTCCGTCACATTTACGTTCTGAGGCCTTTGGTATATCACTTATAGAAGCTGCCATGTTTGGTAAACCTATGATTTCATGTGAGATAGGTACCGGAACAAGCTTCATTAATTTAAATGGTAAAACTGGAATAGTTGTACCCCCGGCCGATGTAGATGCATTAAGCCTGGCGTTAGATAATTTATGGGATAACCCCGAGAAAGCTAAAGAAATGGGTAACAATGCCAAGGATCGATTCGAGGAATTATTTCAAGCGGATGCCATGTGTCATGCTTACGCAAATCTATATAAAAATCTTCTGCAGAAAAAGCTTTCTTAATGGATTTATTTAGTGGAATATATTCAGGTTTATACTATTAAAAAATCTATAACTAATTGATTTAGGAAGAATATGAATGCAGTCATAACTGGCATAACAGGACAAGATGGCGCTTATTTGGCGGAACTCTTGTTAAGAAAAGATTATATCGTTTATGGTACGTATCGACGAACAAGCTCTACTAATTTTTGGCGTATTGAAGAGTTAGGCATACACAGCCATCCTAACTTAGTATTGCGAGAATATGATTTAACAGACCTTTCATCTGCAATTCGACTATTGGAGATAGCAAAACCTATAGAGGTATACAACTTAGCTGCTCAGAGTTTTGTGGGCGTGTCGTTTGATCAGCCAATAACAACAGCTGAAATTACAGGTGTTGGAGTGGTAAATCTTTTGGAAGCAATCCGGATTGTTAACCCCAAAATTCGTTTTTACCAAGCTTCAACCTCTGAAATGTTCGGTAAAGTACAGGCTGTCCCACAAATAGAAAGTACCCCTTTCTATCCACGAAGTCCATACGGAGTAGCCAAACTTTACGCTCATTGGATGACAGTAAATTATCGAGAGAGTTACGGTATTTTCGGAACAAGTGGTATTCTGTTTAATCATGAATCACCACTCCGTGGTAGAGAATTTGTAACCCGTAAAATAACAGATTCATTAGCAAAAATTAAATTAGGCAAACTAGATGTTTTAGAGCTTGGTAATTTAGATGCCAAGCGTGATTGGGGATTTGCTAAAGATTATGTCGAAGGTATGTGGCATATGATACAAGCTAAAGAACCAGATACTTTTATCCTGGCAACTAACCGTGCCGAATCGATCCGTGACTTTGTCAATATGTCAGCAAAAGCGCTTGAAATTCCATTAGCTTGGAGCGGGCAAGGTGCGAGTGAAATAGCTACAGATATTCGAACAAGCAGGGTCATTGTGAGAGTAAATCCTCTATTTTATCGACCTGCTGAAGTTGATTTATTAATCGGAAATCCTGAAAAAGCAAACAATGTTTTAGGTTGGAATCCAACTACAACGCTAGAGCAGCTTTGCCATATGATGGTTGAGGCTGATATGCGTCGTAATCAAACTGACACATCGTTTTGATGCGCAATAATTCGATTAGCTATCAATATGCTTAAATCTCTTTGGAATTATCGAGGATTCATTTACGCTTCAATCCAGAGAGATTTCCAATCTCGCTATCAAAATTCGTTATTGGGAATTTTGTGGCCCATCCTTAACCCTTTGGCCATGATCCTTGTTTACACCGTAGTTTTTTCGGAAGTGATGAAAGCAAAACTTCCCGGTGTAGAAGGTGGGTTTTCTTATAGTATTTATTTGTGTTCTGGAATTATTGTTTGGGGCTTATTTTCTGAAATTACCCAACGCACACAAAACTGTTTCGTAGAAAATGGTAATTTGTTAAAGAAGCTTGTTTTTCCAAGAATCTGTTTGCCATTAATTGTGGTTGGGAATGCACTTATCAATTTTTTAATTATTTTAGGATTGTTTTGCTTATTCTTATCGTTCACCAATAATTTCCCGGGGCTTGCATTTCTTGCCATATTTCCACTTTTGGTAATACTTTTGTTGGCGGCTTTAGGATTAGGTGTTATTTTGGGGGTATTAAATGTCTTCTTTAGGGATATAGCTCAATTTTTTGGGATATTTCTTCAATTTTTATTTTGGCTAACACCGATTGTTTATTCACCTAATATATTGCCAATAAATATTCAGGTTGTTGTTGGCTTAAATCCGCTTGCGCCCTTGATAGGCGGATTTCAAGCTATCTTTGTATTAAAAGATTATCCGGATTGGGAAAGCATCATATATCCAACTGTGGTCAGCTTAGTTTTGAGCGGGCTTGCAATCATTACATATAAACAAAATGTCTCAGATATGGTGGATGAATTGTGATGAATGCGATTACAGTTAAAAAAGTAGGTAAAGCATATAAGCAATATTCTTCAAAATGGCTTAGGTTACTTGATGCATTTTCTCCATTTTCTAAAAGACATTATGAATTAAAATGGGTACTTAAGGATTTGACATTTAGTGTGAAACAGGGGGAAACCCTAGGTATTGTCGGAGTAAATGGGGCTGGTAAAAGTACACTTTTAAAAATGATTGCAGGCACAGTTCAGGCTTCAACCGGTGATATTCAAACCTGCGGTAAAGTGATCGCACTTTTGGAGCTTGGCATGGGATTTCATCCTGATTTTAGTGGTAGACAAAACGTAAATTTGGCAGCGAGTTTGTTAGGGTACGGCTCAAATGAGATAGAGCTTTTGATGCCAGAAATTGAAGAATTTTCTGAAATAGGCGAATACCTCGATAAGCCATTAAGACTATATAGCAGCGGCATGCAAATGCGACTTGCGTTTAGTATTGCCACCGTGCGTCGACCAGATATTTTGATTGTTGATGAAGCTTTGTCTGTTGGAGATATTTATTTTCAACATAAAAGCTTTTCCAGAATTAGAAAATTTCGTGAAGAAGGTACTACCATATTAATGGTCAGTCACGATAAGTCAGTTATTCAAAGTATATGTGATCGTGCCATTTTGTTGGAATCGGGGGCTATAAAAAAAGAGGGTCCCCCAGAATTTGTTATGGATTATTACAATGCATCTTTGGCAGATGAAGCCCAAAATAATATTTTGCAAATTGCAGGTCAGGATGGTAGAACCCAGACTCAATCAGGATCAGGTGAAATTAAGATTCAACATGTTGAAATATTAAATGAGAGTGGAGTTTCAGTAAATTCTATTAATGTAGGCCAAAAAATCACATTGAAAATAATTATTTGCGCCTATGAGAATGTGCCCAATATTGTTATAGGATATTTAATTAAAGATCGATTGGGGCAATCAATTTATGGCACGAATACACATTACCTAAATCAGAATATTCCAAATATCAAAGAAGGGAAATGCCACAATCATTTCTTTACATTTTTTGCGAATATGGGTGAGGGTTCGTATTCAATATCGGTAGCAGTTCACCGTGATGAGAATCACATTGATAAAAATTACGATTGGCAGGATTTAGCTATGACCTTCAACGTGATTAATGGTGAGCATGAGAAATTTATCGGTGTTAATTGGTTACCTCCTGTTCAAGGTGAAATGAATGAGTGATAACTTTTATATTGATTTTGAGGAGCAGTTTAGAGGGACATTTGATTGTGTTAAGACACGCATGTCAGTTTACCTCCCGATTATTGAGCCCCTTTTACAAATTGATGAAAAAGCATCTGCAATGGATTTAGGTTGTGGTCGTGGAGAATGGCTCCAACTGTTAATCGAAAATAACTTTAATAGCCAAGGCTTTGATTTAGATGAAAGAATGCTTGAACACTGTAGAGGACTTGGTTTAAATGTTACAAAATTAGACGCTATAACCGCCTTAAAGAACACACAACCAGCCAGTCAGGTTTTAATCACAGCATTTCATCTAATAGAGCACCTTACTTTTGATGATTTAAGGGAATTAATTGATCTTGCTTTTGTTGCATTGATGCCTGGAGGTTTTTTAATACTAGAAACCCCGAATCCTGAAAATATGATGGTAGCTACTGTAAATTTTTATTTAGACCCTACGCATCTCCGTCCAATACCGCCCCTGTTATTAGAATATGCATGTCAATATAGTGGTTTTGAAAAAAGTAAAATTATAAGAATGGGAAATAGCAATAAAATTGAGGTTGGTTTGAATGATATTCTTGGATATACAGGTATAGCCGCAGATTATGCTGTAATAGCTCGGAAAAAATTTGATTCAATTAAAACTTTTGACTATAGTGCCTTCGAGAAAATTTTAGATGCCCAATATCCATTTGAATCATTTCAAGCATATGACGAAATAAGAAGAAATGAGTACCATCAACTGGCTGAATCCATAAAAGGTCTAGAGTTAAAATATCAATCTCTTATTTCTAGCCTATCTGAATCATTTCAAGCATATGACGAAATAAGAAGAAATGAGTACCATCAACTGGCTGAATCCATAAAAGGTCTAGAGTTAAAATATCAATCTCTTATTTCTAGCCTATCATGGAGAATAACTCGCCCCCTAAGAGTGCTCAAAGAGTACCTACAAAAATTATTTGGTAATTAAAGTATGGTCATACTTTATCTCGAATGTGGCGCAACAATTAGGTCTCCTTACAATACAGGAGTTCAAAGAGTAGTTAGAAATATTATTAATAATAATAAGGCAATCGAAGAGCTAGAAAATATTGATCAATGCGTTCTTGTGGAGTTTATGGATAATGATTTTATTTCAATGGATTCCAAGAAAAAGAATCATACTCAAATAAAAAGCTATAAACCATTCTTTGATTTATGTAAAAAAATATATCAGGTAATTAAACTTATATTCCCAGGTTTTATAGCTTATTTTTTTAAAAAAATCTTCCTAATGGCGTATTCTAAATTTGATGAGTTATTTAATGGGTATCTGGCAAGAAATAAGATAGAAAAAAATGTACAAAATTCTTTAAGTGATTTTCAACAACAATTTCCTGGTCAACAGCATGTTCTTTTGTTATTGGATGCCTCTTGGGATAAAGATATGTGGTCAGCTATAACAAAATTCAAAGAAAATGGTGGTAAAGTATGCGCGGTTCAATACGATTTGATACCGTTTATTTATCCAGAGGTTGTTGAGGAGCATACCAGAATAATATATACAAAATGGTGGAGTCAAGCAATCAACTATATTGATGGAGTTATTTGTATTTCAGATGCCGTGAGACAAGATTTTTACGAATGGCAAATGAAGACGAAATTATCAGGGATTAAGAGAGAAGCTGTAGACTTTTTTTATTTGGGGGCAGATTTTTTAATTGATGATCTGATCGTGCAAGTTACTCAAGGTCAGAACCCCTTTTTTGTCATAGTAGGGTCTATAGAGCCAAGAAAAAATCATGCGTTAGTTCTTGAGGCTTTTGAAATGCTTTGGGAAAAAGGTGTCGACGTAAATCTTGTTATTTGTTATGGCAATAGTTGGATGTCTGATAATTTAATAAAAAAAATGATGAACCATAGTTTAATTAATAAGAATTTATTTTTATTAAATAAGGTCTCAGATAAAGACCTTATTTGGTTATATCAAAAATGTACTGCAGCAATTATGGCATCCTATGCCGAGGGCTTTGGATTGCCGATTATAGAAGCGAGTCAATGTGGAGCAAATGTTATTTGTAATGATATTCCCGTATTTAGAGAAATTGGTGGAGACAATGTGGTTTACTTTGAATTGAATAACGCCATCTCATTAGCGACAACAATAATTGATTCTCTCGGTGATGTTTCTTTAAATAAAAAAGATAAAGAAAATAAATCATGGATTACATGGTTGGAAAGTGCAAAAATGTTAGCAATTAAAACGATGCAAATAACTGGTAATTAGATTGAATCAACATAATATGAAATCCTTGTGGAATAAATTGTTGTCGCTATTCGCAATAGTGGCATTAATTCATTATTTATTTGACTTTCGGTCTTTAGATCTTGGCGTTCCCTTAGGATACGATGGGGATGCATTGTTAACTTTGGCTAGTATTAAAACAATGGTTGAGAGTGGTTGGATTTTTTATAATAGTCATCTTGGAGCGCCTTATGGCATGAATTTTTTAGATTTTCCTGGGTCAGATAATTTCTTTTTAATAATATTAAAAGTTATTAGTTATTTTTCTCAGGATCCACCTGTTATTTTAAATGTGTTTTATATCTTAGGATTTCTGTTAATATATTTTTCAACCTTTTGGGCTTGTAGAAAATTTGAGATTAATTTTTATTTATCGATAGCTTTAGCAATAGTTTTTACGATTGCACCTTATCATTTCTTAAGAAATGTAAAGCACGTTTATTTAGCCACCTATTTTATAGTTCCATTAATTACGGTGGTAATAGTAGATATTGGTTTTGGATTACGAAATTCAATGGACCGAAGTGAACCTTTACATAAAATTAATTGGAAATATTTTTTAATTCTTTGTATGGCAGGCGTGTGCGGTGTCTATTACGCCTTTTTTAGTTTAATTTTTATTATTTCTGCAGGTATATTAGGTTGGATAAATACTAGGAAAAACTATGTATTAAAAAATACTTTCTTAGCCTGCACAACAATTATTTTTAATGTTTTATTAAACTTACTCCCAAACATTATTCACCGAATGAATGAAGGGGTAAACTTTGCAGTTGCTCAACGAGGGTTCTTTGAGAGTGAGATTTATGGATTAAGAATAACACAGCTTCTTTTACCTATTTGGGGCCATCGTAATGAGTTTCTTGCAAATTTAAACCGCCGTTACCAAGATCATTTATTAATTACAGAAGCCACTTCAAGTGCACTAGGCATGATAGCCTCAGTAGGTTTTATCTCCCTTATAGCCATTAGTATATTTGGCTTCAATTTAAAAAAACATCATTCGCTAACTGCGTTGGCGAAGTTAAACTTAGTTGCTATCTTATTTACTACAATTGGTGGCTTTGGAATACTTTTCGCATTGTTAGTTACTCCTCAGTTTCGTGGATTGAATCGAATTAGTATATTTATCGCCTTTTTCTCATTAGTGGCGTTTGGTATTTTTCTACAACATACTATTAACTATCTCAGTCACAAAAAGAAATTATTAAGTTTTATGTATCCGCTAATTGGGCTTTTTTTAGTTGTTTTTTCTATATATGATCAAATCCCACTTGGTGCAATAGGAAAATCTGAGGCGGCAATAAAAAACTATTATGAGGAAAAACAATTCATAGATAAGATTGAGGCATCGTTGCCCCAGAATTCGATGGTCTATCAATATCCTTACGTTCAGTTTCCAGAAACCGCTCCACTTTATAAAGAAGGTTATTATGAATTCTTTAAGCCTTATCTTCATTCAAGAAATTTAAAGTGGAGTTATGGTGCAATTAAAGGTAGGGACTCAGATTTATTACATATTGCTATAGGAAGTCTCCCAAGTTCACAACAGGCTATAGCAATTTTCAAAACCGGATTTTCAGGAGTTTTAATTAATAAGTCAGCATGTAAAGATGGATGCATTGACTTTGAATCCCAAATTAAAAAAATAAGTTATCAAGAATCAATAATCAATAAAGAAAGTTCAAATATTTTTTATAGGATAGATCCAAATAAAATGTCAGGTAGTACCGACCTAGTCGGCTATATTATGGGACCTGGTTTCTATCCTGCAGAAAAAAGTTCTGAAGGGGGCTCTTGGAATTGGGCTACTGGTAAAGGAAAAATATCAATTTATAATTTTTCCAATACGGAGCGTATTGGGCTATTAAAATCCAAAATTGTTGTGCTTCAATCGGAACAATTATTAATTAGTAATGCTCAAGGTTTTAGAAAGAGAATACAGCTTGTTCGTGGTCAAGAAATGAATGTTTCTATTGATTTACAACTACAGCCAGGTATAAATGACTTCGAGTTTGACACTACTGCGCCACCTATTGAAATCAAGCCTGATCCGCGCAAATTTGGATTTAGGTTATCTTCTACTCAAGTTAATATAAAGTAAAAGTGACAAGTGAAAAATTCAACCGTAGTCCAACGAGTAAATAAATACTTTATCTTTCTACCAATTTGTATAGCTGTAGCAATATCGCTGTTTCCCTATACCTTATCTGGCTTTTTTTCGATGATATGTATAACAGCCTTTCTTCTGGCTATACAAAATATTTTGACCAACAAATTATTTCTGCGTTCATTCGTGATTTTAGACAATGGTTTTCGCTTGGCCGTTTCTTCCCAGTTGCAATAATTACTGGGAGCATAATTTGGCAAATAGCTGACACAGTCGCCATGTTTCGCTTTATTCAACTAGGGCTAGTAGTTGTTAATGGAATACTTATTTTTTACTTGGTCAGACAAATTTCAAATAATTTAAAGTTCACATTATTAGTAATTCTAAGCGTCGCATTAGTATTTCAATTTAATCCTAGATGGGATCCTATTTCAAGTTTTGGTGCGTTAAATCAAATTGTATTTTTACTAACACTATTTGCATGGATTTTTACTTATAAATTCGCACTTGGAAGTAGAAAAATCAATATATTATTTGCTTTTATTTTTGAATTTTTAGCCTTGGCCACTTATGAAATTGGAATAATATCCACGATAGGTATGATGTGGATTATTTTTCTCAAGAGAAAAAATCTAGGGAAACTTTATTACAGTGGAATGGCGGGGACATTTATAGTATTCACATTATATATTTCGATTTTGACATATGCCATATTAAATAAAACCTCAGGATATGATGGGATTCAATTTCAGTTTTTAAATCCGGTCAATACATTTTTGGCACAATTTTTGTCAGCATTTCCATTAGCCTTTTTTGGTAATAAAGTTATGCCATCAACATTTTCTTGGAGTTTTTTTACAATATTGTTTGTAGCTTTTGGGAGTATCTGGATTTATTTTTTAAACTTTGATAAGACTAAATCTAGTTCAAATTTGGATGGTGGTGGTATTGTTCTATTTGGACTCGCATGTATCATGTCCATGATCCCACCATTATTAATGGCGTTATCATTTAAATATCAACAAATCGTTAGTTATGGCGACCCTTACATTGTTGTTTATTTTCAATATTGGGGAGTGGCACTTTTATTGGGGTTTCTATTTTCCAAAATATTTTTTGGAAACATCTTAAGGATTTATAAGTTAACTGCTTACCTTATCATAGTAATTACGAGCGCTATGACCGTAGCTAATAATTATGAAAGAATTAATTTAAAAAATAGGGAATTTAAAGCTCCTAGAGAACAAATGGAATTATTTGTTAAAAGTACGTTCTTTAATTTTAATAGTAGTAAAAATATATTATTGGTTGATTCTTCTTACCCTTGGGAGTCTGAGAGTAAAGAGATTTGCTCAGCATTTTTTAGTATCGCGGCAAAAAAAACTGTAAATTGCATACCATTTAGTTCCCTAGAAGATATTAAAAAATATATTTCAATTGGGACAACCCAATTCGTATTTATAAAAAGAGTAGGAGAAACAATAGAATATTATGATGAATATAATCAATTCATTTCTCTTGAAAATGGCAATATTAAAAAAGTTATAAACGAAAAGGAAAGAGATTTTAGATATTTAATATTTGGGCCAACGATTGGAGGGGGATTTTACGGATGGGAGCCAACCGGCAAAAAATCTTGGGCATGGGCTAGTGGCACTTCTAGCCTTATTTTTTTTAACGCTGACAAAGAAGAAAAGGGAATAAAATTTACTTTTACCCTAGAGTCCCCAGTTAATAGATCAATTGAGCTTATCTTAAATTCTAAGACAATTTACTTGATTCCACTGAGGGGTGGAACCCCCCTAGAGGTGAAAGTCGATTTGAATTTACCTCCCGGTCAATCTGAGTTAATATTTAAGACTTCAGAGCCTCCGCAACGCCTTTCATCTACTGACGATCGAGAATTCTCATTTCGGCTTTTTAATTTCAGCTTGTTTTAATTTGCGAGTAAAATCATTTCATGAACTTTATTAATTGAGGTGATTTTGAAGGCTGTTATTTTAGCGGGTGGGTTAGGCACGCGTATATCTGAAGAAACGTCTTTGCGACCAAAACCAATGGTTGAAATTGGTGGGAAGCCCATTCTTTGGCACATTATGAAAATGTACTCTGCTCATAACGTGAATGATTTTGTGATTTGCTGTGGATATAAAGGTTATGTGATTAAAGAATATTTTGCCAATTATTTTTTACATACCTCAGATGTAACTTTTGATATGTCTAAAAATGAAATGCAGGTTCATCATAGGTTTGCAGAACCTTGGAAAGTAACTTTAGTTGATACAGGTGAGCAAACCATGACTGGAGGGCGATTAAAACGTGTTGCGCAGTATTTAAAAGATGAAGATTTTTTTTGTTTAACTTATGGAGATGGTGTAAGTAGCGTTGATATAACTACACTGATGAATTTTCATAAAAAACATGGGAAAGAAGCAACAGTAACAGTAGTTTATCCACCTGGAAGATTCGGTGCATTGGATATAGCTGATGGTTTTAAGGTTAAATCATTTAAAGAGAAGCCAAAAGGTGATGGTGGAATGATCAATGGGGGCTTTTTTGTTTTGTCGCCCAAAGTAATTGATTTAATTGATAATGATATGACAGTTTGGGAGCGAGAGCCTTTAGAGCACTTGGCTCGTCATGAGCAAATGATGGCTTACCAACATGATGGCTTTTGGCAACCAATGGATACGCTTAGAGATAAGCAAAATTTAGAAGAGCTATGGTCTTCAGGTTCGGCACCTTGGAAGGTTTGGAAATAAATGATTCAAGCCCAAGTTGACCCTTTATTTTGGAAAGATAAACGTATTTTTTTAACCGGCCATACGGGCTTCAAAGGTGGATGGTTGAGTTTATGGCTTTGTTCAATGGGGGCTAAAGTAACCGGATATTCGTTGCCACCTAATACACGCCCTAATTTATTTGAGGTGGCAAAAGTTGCTACAGGTCTGGAGCTGTCTCACTTCGCAGATATCCGTAATTTAGAAAAATTACAAAGAGCTATGGCAGATGCAAGACCAGATATTGTGATTCATATGGCTGCTCAGCCATTGGTGAGATATTCCTACTCCAACCCCGTTGAAACTTATGCTACCAATGTCATGGGAACTGTCCACGTATTAGAAAGTATACGAAACACTCCGTCCGTTCGGGCGGCAGTAATTGTGACGACGGATAAGTGTTACGAAAATAATGAATGGCCCTGGGGTTATCGTGAAAATGAGCCGATGGGTGGTCATGACCCTTACAGTAATAGCAAGGGTTGTGCAGAATTGGTTACATCAGCTTATCGGGAATCTTTTTTTTCCGAGCACAATAACTCAGCACGTCAAGTTGCGATAGCCTCTGCTCGTGCTGGCAATGTTATCGGCGGCGGTGATTGGTCGATGGATCGCTTAATACCGGATGCTATAAGAGCTTTTGAATCTAATGAAACATTAATGATTCGTAATCCCTTGGCGACCAGACCTTGGCAACATGTACTTGAACCTTTATCGGGATATTTGATTTTGGCACAAGCCCTTTTCAACAAAGGGGCAGAATTTGCATCTGCTTGGAATTTTGGCCCGCAAGATGAAGATACTCGTACTGTTGAAGATGTAATTGACTTATTGATTCAAAATTGGCCTAACAAAGCCACATGGAAGCAAGATCAGAGTGAGCAGCCTCATGAAGCACATTTGTTAAAACTTGATTGTTCTAAAGTGCATCAATTACTTAAATGGCGCGCTAAATGGAATTTAGAAAAAGCGATACAAAATATTACGCAGTGGCAGGGTGCATTTCAGCGTCAACTAGATATGCATGATTTTTCTTTACAGCAGATTGCTTCTTACCAACATTCTTAACCTCATAGAAATCAAAGTTATGACAGAAATAAAAATACCAGCTGATCAATTTGCTAAAGACAAAATTCGGAAACAAATTTTGTCACTTGTTAAAGATTATGCGACCCTCGAATTTACCCCTAAAAACTTTGTCCCAGGACAAACTGTCGTTCCACCTTCTGGAAAATTAATTGGTACAGAAGAATTAGAAAATATGGTCGAAGCTTCCTTGGATGGTTGGTTAACAACCGGTAGATTTAATGATTTATTTGAAAAGAAATTAGCAAAATTTATAGGCGTAGACTACCTAATCACCGTGAACTCTGGTTCATCAGCTAATTTAGTGGCATTTTCAGCTTTAACTTCCCCCAAATTAGGTGATAGAGCAATTCAAAAAGGCGATGAGGTAATTGGCGTAGCCGCAGGTTTTCCTACAACGGTTAATCCTATTGTTCAATTTGGCGCAATTCCCGTATTTGTGGATGTCGATCCAATAACGCATAACATTGATGCAACAAAAATTGAGGCAGCTATAAGTCCAAAAACAAAAGCGATTATGTTAGCCCACTCTCTAGGGAATCCATTTAATTTAGATGTAGTGATGGCTTTGTGTAAAAAATATAATCTTTGGTTAGTCGAGGATTGTTGTGATGCCTTAGGTACAACGTATAAAGGGAAGATGGTAGGAACTTTTGGAGATATTGCGACACTGAGCTTTTATCCCGCACACCACATCACAATGGGTGAAGGAGGTGCAGTGTTCACAAACAATCACGAACTTAAACAAATTGCTGAAAGCTATCGAGATTGGGGGAGAGATTGTTATTGCCCGCCGGGGAAAGATAATACATGTGGGAGGCGTTTTGGTTGGCAGTTAGGTGAATTACCTTTTGGATATGACCACAAATACACTTATAGTCATTTAGGCTACAACCTCAAGATTACTGATATGCAAGCGGCTTGTGCATTGGCTCAATTGGAAAAAGCACCTAGCTTTATACAAGCACGTAAGGATAATTTTAAATTTTTAAAAGAACGACTTCTATCATGCGAAGAGTATTTGCAATTACCCGTGGCTACGGAGGATTCAGATCCATCATGGTTTGGTTTTCCAATCACCTTGAAAGAGAGCTGCCCTGTTTCAAGGGTGGATTTGATTACCTATCTTGACCAACAAAAAATTGGAACTCGCCTTTTATTTGCTGGTAATTTAACGCGTCAACCATATATGGCTAATGCACAGTATCGTATTAGTGGAGATTTGAAGAATACAGATGTTGTGATGAATCAAACGTTTTGGATTGGAGTTCAGCCATCTTTATCCAAGGAGATGCTAGAGTATACCGTGTCACAGATTGAAATATTTTTAGGCATTAATTTTTAATTTAGGTTACAACTTTTGGAATAAATATGGAAAATATAGACTTTACTTACTTTTATAGTCTTAAGGGTGAATTTGAAGCTGAGGGCCTTGCTCGAGATGATGTTGCGGCAGAAAGTTTGTTTGCAGCACGTAATCAGTTGGACTACTTAGTGAAAATAGGTGGCTGTGAGGCTAAGGGAGATATCAATTATTTATTGAGTCTAGGTATTACCTCGTTGGTTGCACCCATGATTGAAACTGCTTTTGCAATGGAAAAATATATGGAGTCTTTGCCCAACGCAGGATTCAGTCATGTGAGCGTGACCATCGAGACTATTACAGCTGTTAAAAACATAGCTGAAATAATTGAAGCAGGAAACAAATTAACTGAAATCACCATTGGCAGAACTGATCTCACTGCTTCATACAAAGGCGCTGGAGTTGAATCTCCTCAAACCATGGAAATGGTTAGTAAGGTTGCTCGTTTAGCCAAGGAGAAGGGTTTGAAAGTAACAATGGGAGGAAGCATTAGCAAAGTTACTAGAGAGTTCTTACTGAGGGAACCCGAAATTACAGGCTTGCTTGATTATGTGGAGACTCGCAAGGTTGTCCTGCCAATTCATAAGTTTTTAGAAGAAGATGGTTTGACAAATGCATTAAAGCTTGAGATGTTTTTGCTTAATCGTCGAATAGCTGCATCCGAAGAAACTACAGCGTTGGCTATAAAGCGCAAGAACGCGATTATTTCTAGGGGTTAATGTGGATTTATTGGTTGTTCTGGATTTTGATGGAGTCTTGTTTAATAGTGCGTATGAAGCTTATCAGGTCTGTGAGCTCGTCGCCAAGGAACAATCGAATCTCAGAAAAGGCATTCATTTCGAAGAGTTCATGGATTTCAGGGCTCATCTTACAGATGCATGGCAATTTAACAGACTCTACAGTAAAAGTGACCATTTAAAAGATTTTGCTTTGCTGCCTAATATTACCCCGAATGCTGATGATTTTCTTTTTATGGATAATTTTTTCTCAGCTAGAGAAACATTGATGGCAAGCTCTGATTGGGAGAAATTAATGCCCCCCTATACATTTTTCTACCAAATTAAAGAGCTAATTAATAAACATTCTGCTATGTTTAGGATTCTCTCTACTCGGAATGAGTTCTCTATAAAAAGAACTTTGGATTTTTACTCGGTTCCTAAAGTTGAGATTTTTGGACAAGAAGCCATTAGATCTAAGGGGTCAAAGTTTGATGTGGCAATATCTCAGGATTGGTTGCGAGATGACTTGTATACGGTTTATATAGATGATATGAATGTCCACCTAGAGCCTTTTCAGGGAAATGTTGATTTGTGTATTCACGCCGGGTGGGGCTACGATTCATCTGGTTATGAGAGTTACTCAGAGACTCAAGCTTTTAGTATGATTAGTGGCCTTGTTACCTTAGCAAGTGGAAATAAATGATTAAATACAGCGATCAAATCGGAATTTGGCTCAAGAGTTTAGGTTATACACATTATTTTTATGTTGGTGGCGGCAACATCATGCATCTCACGGAGAGCCTTAGTCGCTATATGACTGGCGTTCCAGTTGTTCATGAAGTCGCTGCGGGCATAGGCGCTGAATATTTTAATGCTATTTCTGATGGTTCTAAAGCTCTCGCATTAGTGACTGCAGGTCCGGGATTAACTAATATTGTTACGGCACTATCTGGAGCTTATTTGGAAAGCAGGGAGCTTCTGGTAATCGGAGGGCAGGTCAAATGTACTGATTTAACCACCCCGGGATTGAGGTCTCGTGGAATTCAAGAGGTGAATGGTGTAGAGCTTGTTAAATCCACTACTAAGTGTTCCTATAGACTTGAAAGCCCCTTAGCTTTTAAGGATTTTTTTGATAAGGTTTCTCTCTCATGGGAGCCACGAAAGGGCCCGGTATTCTTGGAAATGCCCTTGGATATTCAGGCCACGATGGTAGAGCTCGAGGATGTAGCCCCGACTAGTCAACCTCAATTACCTCAAATTGATGACCTGGCTTTTGATGAGGTTTGCGCTGCATACAACGCGGCAAGTAAACCTATTCTCTTAATTGGTGGTGGAGTGGACTATGAGACAGCAAGAAAATTGCAACCCCTTTTAAGTGATAAAGTCGTGCCTACTATGACCACCTATAATGGCGCAGATCGTGTTGATGGCGATGCGGAGTATTATTTGGGCCGGCCGAATACTTGGGGGCAGCGTTCATCCAACATAATTATACAAAAATCAGATTGTATAATTGCTGTTGGAACAAGATTGGGTTTGCAGCAAACTGGATTCAATTGGCAAGAGTTTGGTAGAGATGCCAAAATCTTTCACATTGATATTGATTCGTTTGAGCTCAACAAAGGTCATCCCCACACATTTAGAAAACTTCAAGTCGATGCAAATAATTTCCTAGAGCGTTTTTTTAGCGCCAAACTTGAGCGTAAAGATGAGTGGCTTGCCTACTCAAAAGCTATTAGGGAAAGAATTCCTCGTATCGAAGATGTTAATAAAACTGGGGATGCTTTTATTTCGCCTTATCAATTTATAGTTGATATCGAGGATATCACCCAGTCAGAAGATTTGGTCATACCCTGCAGCAGTGGAAGTGCATTCACTTTAGCAATGCAAATTTATAAGCAAAAATTTGGACAGAGAATTCTTACCAATAAGTCCCTAGCCTCTATGGGATATGGCCTTTCTGGTGCAATTGGAGCAGCATTAGCCTGCCATAACGAACGTCGCACTATTCTTATTGAGGGTGATGGAGGCTTTGCGCAAAATATGCAAGAACTGGGAACTGCAGAGTTAAATAATTTAAATTTGAAAATATTTATTTTTAATGATCAGGGCCACGCATCTATTAGAATGACTCAAATTAATTATTTTCAAGGAAAGTATTTAGGTTGTGATCGAGCCTCTGGGCTAGGTCTTCCAAATTGGGCGCGTTTATTTGACGCCTGGAATATTCCTGTAATGGAATGTAATAGAGATTTTTCTGAAAACTCAGAGTTCTTAAATAGATTTAATTCAAAAGGACTTCAAGCCTTTTTGGTGATGATAGACCCCGCTCAGACTTACTTTCCTAAAATAGCTAGTAGGGTAACTAGTACTGGTAGCATGGAGTCAAATCCTATCGACCTTATGAGCCCGGAGATTAATTATCTTGATGGTTTACCGCCCTTTGATTCATCTAGAAGCTAAATGGATTTATTTATAACAGGGGGGACGGGCTTTTTTGGAAAAGCCCTGCTGGGCAAGTTTTTGGAAGATTATCATTCCGGCAAACTTACTCCTACCTCGATAGTTGTGCTATCGCGCTCGCCTAAAGCTTTTTTAGACATTAATCCCCAGTTTTCTACACTACCATGGTTAAAGTTCATCCAAGGTGATGTCTCTAATTTAGCCTCATTGCCTATGCAAGAGAGTTGCACCCACATTATTCACGCAGCTACTGAATCGACCAATGGACTTGCACTTACTCCTTTAGCGCGTTATGAGCAAATTGTTTGCGGTACTGAAAATATGCTTAAATTTGCAGTCAAAGCTAGTGTAAAGCGATTTCTACTAATTAGTTCAGGCGCCGTGTATGGTTCTCAACCTACTGATGTTAGTACAATATCTGAATCTTATCATGGGCTTCCAGATCCGCTCGAAGTAAATAATGCTTACGGAATAGGAAAGAGGGCTGCAGAGCATCTCTGTTCACTGTATTCAAATGCCTATGGTTTTGAGGTCGTTACTGCACGCTGCTTCGCATTTGTAGGAAAAGATCTGCCACTTAATGTTCATTTTGCGATAGGAAACTTTATTCGCGATGCTCTTGAAGGCAGGGATATTCTGATTAAGGGAGATGGTTCCCCCGTTCGATCCTACCTAGATCAGCGCGATCTAGCGGTTTGGCTTCTGAAGCTTTTGGCAAACGGTAAAAATAATAATGCTTATAACGTTGGCTCAGACCAAGCAATTTCCATATCTGATTTAGCTAAGCTTGTTAAGAGCATTGTGGCTCCCCAAGTTAATATTCGCACTGAAATGCAGAAGTCAATGGGTTCAAGTAGAAATCTATATGTACCTAGTATTGAAAAAGCTAAATTAGAGCTTGGTCTTGATATTCAATATCCCTTAGCTTTAGCTATTCACGATGCAGCTTACTCTATTGCAAATGCAAAAGCTCGCGTCTAAACCTATACGCTACTTATTGGTCGGTGGGTGGAATACTCTTTTTGGGTATGGGGTTATGGTTGGACTGCATTATATATTAATTCCACACTTAGATTTAATAGCTGTAACGGTTATCGCTAATATTTGTGGAATTACAATGTCATTTGTTACATATAAATTATTAGTCTTTTGCACCGTTGGTAATTGGCTTAAGGAGTACTTTAAGAGTTATATTGTTTATGGAGGGGCTGCATGCTTTAATGTATTCTTGATATGGGGGTTATCAGGAAAGCTTGGTTTGAGCATTTGGTTGGCCCAAGGGGTTGCAATTCCCTTGGGAGTGATTTCCTCTTACTTTGGGCATAAAAAGTTTACATACAGAAAATCCAGAATAGATTAACATGGAATAGATATAGAGCATCAAATACAGTTGCTATAGAGAAACTGAAAATATTCAAGCTGTCTATTGCTATGAGAGTTCGGTTATTGCAGCAGCAGATATTATGTTTGCCAATTTGGTTATAACGAGCTGAAAACTAATGAATAAGTGGGTATTTAAATGAGTAAGATATTTCCCAAAAAACTAATAACCATCGTTACTCCGTGTTATAACGAAGAGTTAAATGTGGTTGAATTAAGTGAGCGTATACGGCAGGTGATGAATACATTACCGTATGATTATGAACATATTTTTATCGATAATGCTTCTACTGATTTAACTGTGAAGAAAATTAAGGAGCTTGCTTTAAACGATACAAACATTAAGTTAATTGTGAATGCTCGGAATTTCGGACACATTCGATCCCCTTATTACGGCATCTTGCAATCAGCTGGTGATGCATGTATTTTGATTGCTTCTGACCTCCAAGACCCCCCAGAAATGATACCTAAATTAATTGAAAAATGGAACGAAGGCTATAAAACAGTATTAGCAGTGAAGCCAGAAAGTGAAGAGTCTTCCTTGATGTTTTTCATTAGAAAATGTTATTACAGCTTAATTGCTAAAATTTCAGAAACACCCATAATTCAAAATGCAACTGGTGCTGGTTTATTTGATCGTGAAGTAATTAGTATATTAAAAAAAATTCAAGATTCTTATCCCTACTTTCGAGGTTTATTGTGTGAGATAGGCTTTCCAATAGCTACAGTACCTTTCAAGCAACCAAGACGGCAAAGGGGAATAACAAAAAATAATTTCTATACACTGTATGATATTGCGATGCTTGGCATTACCAATCATTCAAAATTGCCAATAAGAATTATGTCTATTGCAGGCTTTTTATTGTCATTCCTAAGCCTTCTTACAGCATTTATATTTTTTATAGCTAAGCTTCTTTATTGGAATGATTTTAATCTTGGCACAGCACCATTATTAATCAGTGTCTTTTTCTTTGGCGCGGTACAAACTTTCTTTATCGGAATGGTTGGTGAGTACATTGGATCTATTCATACTCAAGTACGCAATATGCCCTTAGTGGTTGAACTTGAAAGGGTTAATTTTCTAGAGAAAAAAGCAGAATCTACAGATTAATTAATCATCATATAAAAAATGGGTTAATTTCAAGTTGAAAACAACAATCTATAAATATAAAGAATTTATATATTTCGAATCTATTTTATTAACATTGTATTTATGTAATTTTTTGCGGCAGTATTTTTGGCACTTTGAGGGAGTATTTGTTTGGTTACTATCTTACCTAATTTCTGTTTTTATTTTAGTAAAGTTAAAAATTGAAATTCATGTTTGGGAGAATAAAACTAATTTTTCTTGGGCTTGGTTTACTTTTTATTGTATGGTGCCATTATGTTTTTTTTATTGCATTCGATTTGCTTTTCCTGATAATTCATGGGATGTAATTAACTATCACTTTATAAATGGTGAGAGGGCAGTAAGAGGCTTCCCATTTATAAATGGTGATTTTTTTTATTTGTCTTATTCAAACCCTGTAAGTGATATGTTGATGACGGTTTTCCGTCACACTCTAGGCCATCGATTAGGTACTATTATTAACCTACTAGTTCTTGTTTGGTCTGCTCTCATTCTAAGAAAAATCCTAATAAAATATATCAAGAAAGAGTATTTGTTATGTCTAATAATAATCACATTAATTTCCTTTGAAGGAATTATTTACGAGATTAGTAATTATTGGGTAGATCTTCTTGCAATACCACTAATGTTGGAAGTTCTTTATTTCCTTATTTTTGTGGAGAATAAAAAAAAATCACATTATTTTTATGTAACATTATTAATGGGCATGGCTGTAGGCTTTAAATTAACAAATTTATATTTAGTTCTACCTGCTTCTATTCTATTGATTTATCAATTTATTAAAGCTAATAATTACAGAAAATTACAAACTTTTGGATATTTATTTTCTTTCATAATTATTTTTCTATTTCCACTAATTCCATTTCATGGGTATATTTTTCTAGAGACCGGAAATCCTATTTACCCTCATTTCAACTCAATTTTCAAATCTTCATACGCTAGTTTAAAGGGAGCATTTGATGAAACCCTTGGGCCATCGGGCAAACTTGAAACTATTTTATGGCCAATTTATATGTTATTCAAAAGCGATAGGTTATCACCTACTCCGATGTTTCCTTTTTTTACCACAATAGGGTATTTATGTGAACTGATGTTAATTTAGTACCACGATTAAAGAGAGTATTCATATCTTATCATTGGATCATGATGGGTTGATTGTGGATGATTTTCGGCACTTGGGTTTGTGGTGCTGGTGGTCGATAA
>Ga0114975_10000569_pt1 | contig 27832 bp, 10 predicted proteins | sample S_130626_EF_Meta_FD_87031 | JGI IMG/M metagenome (GOLD analysis project Ga0114975, IMG submission 87031) | Freshwater microbial communities from Lake Simoncouche, Canada to study carbon cycling - S_130626_EF_MetaG | ecosystem: Environmental > Aquatic > Freshwater > Lake | place: Lake...
ATCCACGACAAGATCCACGACAAGATCCACGACAAGATCCACGACAAGATCCACGACAAGATCCGTCGATAATATATATTTTGGCAATGTGAGTTTTACAATTTTGAATTTAACGCCAAAAACATTATATTTTATTGATATTATTGCGGGGGGGTATATGCTAAAAAATAAAATAGACACATTAAATAATATATCTGTTGCAAATGTGGTTTGTGATCCATTATATAATTCAATAAATGTTTCTTTTCAACCCAGATGTTATTCAAATGATTATACTATCAAATTAAATGGAATTACAGTATTTCCAACGATTATAAATAATAGTTTTACACTTTCTGGTTTAAATGTGGATACAACGGCTAATATTTATATTTCATGTGGGTACGGTGATCCAGGTATATATAAAATATCTCGCACAAGTGTATCATCACCAATACAATATGTGGATCTTTCATCCTCTTATGATAGTATTACTGCCAAAATCACACCACCCTATAATATTGATCCAGTTGGTCCTTATACGATTCTTCTAGATAATAATATTATTTCCCCACAACCCATCGTTCAAAGAAATTCATTTATTTTAACGGGTTTACAATCCAATTCTAAATATACAGTTGGTATATCAACCGGCGGGTCTGCTTATGTGTATAAAGATATACATACAATTCCAAGCACACCCATTCGCAATTTAACATTGGATTCGTCTTTTACTGCTATTTATGGGACCTTTATGCCGTCGCCTTACGGTCAAACATATGACATACTATTGTCATTAAATGGAATTACAACAAATTATTCCAATGTATACGACAAACCAAACGGATTCAAGGGATTTGATATTTCTGGGTTAATTGTAAACACAAAGTATACTGTCGGTGTTTCTACAAGTGGTTCAGAATATGTTTATAAGGATATAAACACATCTCCTAGTACACCTATTCGTAATTTAGTTTTAACACCGTCTTATACAACCATTTCCGGCAATTTTGTACCATCTATATATGGAAACATCTATTCTATCTTTATTGGTGATACTAAGTATACCGGGAAAACATCCTTTGAAGAAATAAACGAGAGGTTAACGTCTTTTACCATATATGGTTTGAGTGTGTTTACCAATTATAACGTGGGGATTTCAACAAACGGATCAATTATTATTTATAAAAATACAATTACATTACCGTGCCCACCAGTTAGCAATTTACATTTGGTCGCAGACGGAAAACAAGCGATCGATTTGTCGTTTGTTCCATATCAATATGCCAGTTATTATACAATATATTACAACGGGATTCCATCGAATTTAAATCCTCTTTTATATGATCCATGCAACAATGACTACAGTCAATTAAAAAGCAACAATGGAATCGTAAATTACCGGATTATTGGATTAAACCTAAATACTCTCTACAATATAAATGTGTCCACGTGCATTACAAGCAACACAACCAGTTCTATAATGACATTTCCCGCAAGTCCAATCACTAATTTACGCACAACCGGATTTTATAATGAAATTAAATGTGAATTTACCAAATCGGAAGACGGTACGCGTGATTATACAATTTATTACAATGGAAATATCACACATATAGACACATCATTTACTTATTTTACAATCACAGGATTACTCGTAAATACATTTTACACATTGGGTATTTCAACCAGCGGATCAGAAATTGTTTATGGAAATACATATACTAGTCCTGCGGATTCAATAACCAATTTATCATTAAAAAGTTATTATCAAACAATTGACGTTTCATACACAGTTTCTAGCCATGGAACAGACTATTCTTTTTATTTGAATGATAATATGATAACTGCAATTTCGACACCTTATTATATCTCACCTATAAAAACAATAACCATATTAACATCCACTGTAGGTACGGTTTCTAAACAAATGTTTACAATATACAATCTCGAAGTAAACACGAATTATTCTGTTGGTATATCGGTGAGTGGTTCTGGTAATGTAGTTGCCATGGCAAAGACTTTATATTTACCAAGTGCTATTTTAGTGAAACAAACACCGTCCATATTAAACGGCAATGTTTGTTTTTCTATAGATTACAATAATGCATCATCTTTTACTCCCTCGACAACATACAACGCATTAGACAATGCAAATAATGTGATTCAATCGAATATTCTTTATGGGGGTGGTACTTTTACTGTATCCACTTCTTCTATTCGTAAAAATACAATTTATAATATAAAAATTCAATCAAATGATGAGGGTTCTCCTGTATTTGTAAATTCAAATTCATTAGATTGTTTATATTTATCACAACCCGTTTTGACAGATTTTATAGGGAACATAGATATATATAACAATGCAGCATTTATTCTTACAAACTCTATCACGGATTATCCAAACGGAACATCTTTTAAAGCCAATATTACACAAAACGGCATGACTATTCCGGGTTCATCGATCGTTTCACTCGTTGAAAATAGTAAATTTGATAAATTGAAAGTTTATTCATCTTTAAATAACAATGTATTTAATTTTAATACACCCTATCAAATCAAATTGACAGCAAGTTATACAATACCTTCTTATGGAATTATCAACTCAACCGAAAGCAACCAATATGATTGTATTTATTTAATACCACCTGTATTATCGTCTCCTACAATAATAACACCAACCACTTTTAAAATCCCTTTTACAAATACTACAGCATATCCGCAGGGTTCTATGTATCATGTGTCTTTTTATAAAGACATTAGCATGACGGCTATTATAACACAACCAAACATTGTATACGCGCCTTATACAAATATAACGGTAGATGCAAGTCAAACCTATTTCACATTAACTACTATAAACGGGGCTATTTATGGAAACAATCAACCTTATTATATTGGAATAGATGTTACATCCGGGATAACTACGTCTCCTGTTTCTAAAGCGGTACAATGTATTTACGTTCCACCACCAAAATTAGAAACACCAATACCGTCGTTAATAAATGGCAATATATCCTTTTCTATTAAAAATACAACCATATATCCAAATAGTGGAACCACTTTTGATTCAATCATAAAAGACACGAATAATACGTTTATTAACGATAAATCTAATTTACCAACGGATATAAATGGGAATATTGTTTTTACAGATGACACGAAACAATTAAGAGAAAATACAGAATACAAACTTTATTTATTTGCGAAATATTCAAATCAAACATCTTATTCTGGAAATATCACATGTATCTATTTGACAGCACCCACATTGACAGTTAAACCCAGTGTATATTATGATAATAATGTGAACTTCATGTTTTTAAATACAACCGTATATCCTTTTCTAAAAATGTCGTTTACAGCTAATATTAAAGATGAGAATCAACAGGTTTTATCGTATGCAACCGCTGTATCATCCAGCGTTGATGCAAATGGTCTTATGTTGACGGTTTATCCACAAAGCAGTACACCTGTGTTTTTAAAAAACAAACCTTACAGTGTTCAATTAAAAGCGGTTTATGGAGCAGACGTGCTTGGATTTTCACAAACAGGAGGCATATCTAGCGAATATTCGCCATTTCAAATGTGTATTTTATTATCAAAACCGGTTTTATCAAATCAAACTGTCAATGGAAATACCGCATTTATTATTCCCTATTCACCGGTTTACCCAACCGGCACTGCGTACACAGCCACAATAACACCGTCACTTGGACAACCATTCACAGTGGATAAAAGCCAACCAGATGGAAATATAATAATCACACCGCAAAATAGAATTATTGACAATACGTTATATTCGATTCAAATAAACGCCTCTATTTATGACGCAAGTTCTGGGATAAGCGACCCGGTAAATTACATTTATTTACCAACACCTGTTTTGACAACTTATTTGCCAAATATAGATGCGAGAGGAAATATAATGTTTAATATCACAAATAATACACCTAATTATATTGCAGACACAAGTTTCACAATAAAATTATTTGATGATACAACCGGAAATGAAATCACAACAATAATTCCGTCTGTTATAAAAGATGGAAATTTTAATAATTTTATTGTGACTTCTTCTCGTTCTTCACCCGCCGCATTTAAATACAACACACAATATAGAATGAATATAAATGCTATATACAGATTAATCGCGACAGCCTACTCTGGAAATATAATATGTGTATCGTTAACAGCACCGGTATTAGTAAGATCAAATATTTTTGTTAGCCCCCGTTTTTATAAAATAGGGTTTACCTCTGGATCAAATTATCCGAGTTATCCACCGTCTACCACTTTTACCGCAAGTATAATTCCATCATTGTCGACGACAGTAACGGCATATAATAATATTTTTACCATAACGTCGAATGAAATCACCGATATAGACACATCCACCGCATATAGTGTCTCTGTCAATGCAACCCTCAATTCAAATACATCTCTTTATTCTTCTCCTGTATCTTGTCGTATCGTTCCGTATCCTGTATTTACATCTTTCGATGTTCCTACAACAACATTTAATGGATCAAATACTTATTTTAAAATTAAAAACGCCACTTTATATTCATATATAACCCCATTATTTAGTGGAAATATATTGTTGAATAGCAATTCATCATTAATACAGGCATTATCTGGTTTAGCACAAGATATGAGTGGAAACATAACTATTAATCTTACGAATACGAATCCAAGTATATTACAAAATACTTTGTATAAAATTAATTTGTCAGCTTCATATTATGGCAATATATCTGAAACAAATACAATTACATGTATTAATTTATCGACGCCTGTTCTACTAACTGGATCCGGATACGGATCATTAGACCCATATGGAAACATACAATTCAATATGAAACAAACTGTATCATATCCAGTTGATATTTCATATAACGGAACAATTACAAATATAACAACAACTCCAAGCACCATTATATCTTCATCATTATATAGTGTGTCCAATGATTCGACCGGCAATATTATATTCGCATCTACGCCAAATAATAATATATTTGAGTATTTTAATAATTACAAATTTACAGTAAACACACTATATAAATATACAATAAATGGTGTGTCCAATTCATATTTATCCGCAATATCAAATGATATTTCACTGATATATCTTGCACCACCAACGAATCTGGCGTATAATGTGTCTGGGGGATATTTTACATTTACACCTCCAATTGTAAACCCAACTTATCCATTAGCAACACTGGGGTACATTTCATACAAAAATAACAATTCAATTACTTCATTTAATTTGGGTAGTATTGCTGCTTTTGTTCCTACTCTAAACAGCAATACAACTACAATTCAAAATACCGGATTACAGACTGGATCGTATATTGTTTCAAGTTATAATGGTTCTATAAATGCATACAATGCATTTACATCAAGTGGATTTAGTATTGCAAATACAGCGACGTATACAACAACTGACGGTCAAACGAGCATCGCTGGTGCATGGATACAAATAAAATTGCCAATTCCAGTAAAAATAACAAATTTCACAGTAGGTAGTTCAACCTCATTTACAGAAATAAAAATAGTTGCATCAAACAATGGTTCAAGTTGGACAGAATATGCCACCTATAGTAGTAGGACCGTTACGATCACGCCAACCGGAACATTCGCATCTTATACTTTGGGTTCTAAAATTTTTTATAAATTTACTGCTACAGGGGGATTAATAACTGCAAACAATTCTATCGTTGGTAATGTATTAATTGTGGGTGGTGGCGGCAGTGGTGGAACTATGAGTAGTGGCTATGGAAATGAAGGACAGGGTGGAGGTGGTGCAGGACAAACCGCGAATGGCTATATAAATTTTACTAGCACAAATAGTTGCAGCAATATAACAATTGGAAATGGTGGAAACCAAGGTGGTAATAATAATAAACATGGAAATAATTCAAGTATTTTAGTTGGAGGAATTACATATACAGCAATAGGAGGAGGGTATGGAATAAATGGTGCAAGTGGACGAGACAGTGGTAATGGTAATAATGGTGGAAGCGGTGGGGGAGGGTGTGGACGAGGAGGTGGTACTAACGGTGACCCTGGAACAGCGACTGCAAAAGCACCCGATGCAAATTTTACATACTCTGGATACAATGGTGGGGCAGGTGGTTGGAACGCAGGAGGGGGTGGGGGGGGTGGTAGTACTGGTGTTGGAGGTTCTTCATCAAATCCATTAACTGTTAATAATGGTGGTGCTGCGGGTAATGGTGGTGCTGGATTATCATGGATTGATGGAAATACTTACGCAGGAGGTGGTGGTGGTGGTGGCGGTTTACAATATGCCAGTACAAATACGGGTAAGGGAGGTAATGGTGGTAATGGTGGTGGTGGCAAAGGCTATAACAACCGGGATGGCGAGACAGCGGCTGTTTCGGGAACAGCAAACAAAGGTGGTGGTGGTGGTGGTGGTGGTACGGACTCTGGTGTATCAATTCAAAATGGTGCTTCAGGTGGTTCTGGAGTTGTTGTTTTTGGATTTGACACAGCTTTATTAAATACATATAATGTAGACTACCCAAACACAAATACATATCAATATTATCGGTTCATAGGAACTTCACCTAGCTCTGGTACATTCAAAAATATTAATTTCACGGGAACACCAGATAATACAACACCGGCTTTTGCAATATCAACAAGCGCCGGAGATAAAATAAAAATATATGCATCTTACACCCGGGGAGATTTTAATAGTTCAAACACAATAACCATATAATGGCACATGTATATTTATTCGCCACAATTCATACCAAAACGTCCGGTTTATAGATGATACTCTCAAATAGAACAACTGGAAAATAACAGAAAATAATTTTTTTATTTTCTGTTATTTTACGGCGATTTTTCATATAAACCCGCCCTTTTATATGAAAACATCAAATTCTTTTTTTGTAATGCATAATATAGTTATATTACTATAAATACAATATTTAGTAATTATATAATGGAACCATTCACACCACATCATTTACAAACGAATTTGTTGCCTAATAATAATAGCAATAAAAATTTGAATGTTGTCAATGCAAGTTCTTTAAAAAAATCAACCGGGGACAGTCAATCCAGTTTTTCCATTTCAAAACAGGTTGCAAGAAAAACAACCACAAAAAATAATTCAACATTGAAAAAAAAAAATGAAATCACCCGCGATTTTCCGGTACAAACACAACAATCTAGATCTGTTGATTTTATTGATAATGTAGACCCCCAATTGTCAAATGCAAAAATAAATTATGGAAACTCACATGATCGATCACACACAACGCGAATATCCAGAATGGGAAAAACGGCAATTGGTTCTTATGTTGAACCAATTCCAAATTCGATTTGGAATATATCCGGATCATCTACAAATACAAATATTTATATCCAGTTTTTATCAAGTCAACCTCAGAACACTTACCTCATTTATTATACAAATACAAAAACAAATAAGAAAATCCAATTATTTCCAATAATCACACAAACAAACCTAAATGATTTTTATTTTAATGAATTTTCAATAACTAATTTACGGGCATTAACAAATTATGAAATTAGTATAACTTCAATTTTAAATAAAGAATTTATTTCACCAACCAGCAGATGGAAGCCAACGACTCTCACTATTGAAATTTTAACGCAAGAAGGCAATCCAATCACAGATTTATCTTTAAATCCATCTTATGATAATATAACTGCATCATTCACCGTGCCCTTAAATGGAAATGATGGATATTTGATTTATTTGAATGGAACAGAACAACCGGATGTTGTGATTAATAATAATTTTTTTACAATATATGGTTTAACCGTAAATACCGAATATATTATTGGCGTTCAATCACTTGGTTCTGAAACAGTAAGTTTATCAACAAAAACATTACCAAGCCCACTTATTGGAAATTTAGAATTAAAACCAGACTTTATTAGTATAACCGGCAAGTTCACACCGCCGCCGTATAATTCACCAGATTCCCTTTATTCATTATATCTTAATGACCAATTGCAACAAAACGTGTTAATTAACATCAATTCATTAAAACCATTGAAAGAAGCAACTTTTACAATTGAGAACCTAGTTGTAAATACATTTTATTCTGTTAATATATCAACCGGTGGTTCTGGTAATGTTGTTGCAAATACATTTACTTACCCAAGCCCGACAATTTCGAATTTACTGCTATTTCCTACTCAAAACACAATAAAAGCCACATTTATACAATCTTATGGAAAAACATTTGATGTCATATTAAATAACAATCCGATTACATCCAGTATTAATATAACACCCGTTCCAGGAGAAAATAATAAACTCACTTTTACAGTTGGTGGTTTAATTCCGTTCACATTTTACGATTTTTATATATCTACCGGTGGTTCTGAATATGTTAATAAATCAACAATTACATTAAACAATGAGTCTGTTAAAAATGTCTCTTACACCAACGAAACACCCAATTCGATAAGTGTTTCTTTTGACCCTCAATCTTATTCGAATAATTATACTATTAAATTGAATGATATTACTATATCCCCAACACCGGTTATAACAAACAATCGTTTTATTATTGATAAATTAAATGTAAATACGAATGCAAATGTGTATATATCATGCGGATACGGTGATAAAGGTGTATATATAATCTGCAAGACACTCGTATCACCACCAATAGATGATGTCATACTAGATTCGTCATATAATTATATTATTGCAAATATCACACCTCCTACGGGGATCGATCCCATTGGTCCTTACACTTTCAAACTCAATGATAATGATATTTCCACACAAACCAAAATAAAAGACAATGTTTTCAAATTCTCCGGATTAGATGTGAATTTTCCATATAAACTTAGCATATCGACTGGCGGTTCTATTTATAAAGATAAAAATATTAATACACTGCCTAGCACACCCATCCGCAATTTAATATTTGATTCATCCTACACAACAATATCCGGAATATTTACACCATCCCCTTACGGTAAATCATATAATATATCATTATCATTAAATGGATATACTGTATATTATTCAAATTATGTTGTATATACAAAAGGGTTTTTGAATGGTGAAACGCGGATGGGTTTTGATATTTCCGGATTGATTGTGAATACACTTTATAGGGTGGGAATTTCGACAAGCGGTTCTGAATACGTTTATGGAAATATAAGTACATCTCCTAGCACACCCATTCGTAATTTGGTCATGACACCTTCTTATACGACCATTTCCGGTAATTTTGTTCCCTCTATTTATGGAAATACTTATTCTGTTTATGTAGGTGATGTTGATTATACCAATGATACCACTATATCAAAAATAAATGACAATTTGATGTCTTTTATAATAAGAAATTTGCAAGTTTTTACGTATTATTCTGTAAAAATTTCGACGGCGGGTTCTCTTTATGTTATTGCGGATACAACAACATTAGCGTGTCCACCTGTTGATAATTTAGTTTTAGTTGCAAGATCAAAACAATCAATCGCCGCATCATTCGTTCCATCCCCCTATACTTCCTATTATACTATTTATCACAATGATATTCCATCTCAAATCCTCACATATAATGTTGATGAAACATACAAGACCAGTCCATCTTTCGCCGTAAATAATGGAATAGTTACCTATGTTATCAATGATCTGTCATTAAACACCCTATATAATATAAATGTATCGACTTGCATAAACAGCAATACATATGCATCGAAAAGTACATTACCTGCAAGTCCGGTGGAAAAATTATTCACAAAATCTAGTTTTAATAATATTTATTTGACATTTTCACGATCGGTGGATGCAACAAGCGACTATATAATTTATTATAACGGGGATACGCGAAGATTTGACACACAAGAAAGTACTATCGATCTTAGTGATTTATTGGTTAATACAAAATATATTTTAGGAATTTCCACAAGTGGTTCAGAGATTGTTTATAGCAATATAGCTACCATACCAGCAGAAAAAATCGAAAATTTATCATTGATACCTTCTTATAATAGCATCGATGTTTCATATACCCCATCGCCTCATGGAACGGATTACACCGTTTATTTAAATGGTTCTGTAGTGAGTGGTTCTACTTCTAATGTTATAAACACATTCCCCACAAACATACCAAAAGGCGAGTCGAAATTTAAAATAAATAATCTGGATGTTAGTACAAATTACGATGTCATTATTTCCGTGAGTGGTTCTGGAAATGTCGTCGCAAGTACAACCACCTTATTTTTACCCGCCGCTAAATTGCTGGATCAAACACCTTCTTTATTAAACGGTAATGTTCAATTTTTAATACGGGAAAGCGGACTTGTGTATTTTACACCAACTACAAAACATTTCGCCGATTTATCTAATAATAACTACCCATCCATTTCTACAATTCAAACGGCAATTTTGAACAATTATTTTAGCGTTTCAAACGGGTCTATACAACAAAATGTTATTTATACTTTAATAATTACATCAAAAGATACAGGTACGAATTCCAACCCAAAGTCAAACTCATTGCAATGTTTATATTTATCTCCACCAATTCTCACTGGATTTAGACCTTCATTCGACATTTCAAACAATGCATCTTTTATTATTCAAAATAGTGTGAATTATCCAACAAATACGTATTTTAATGCAAATATCACACAAAACCAGAATATTATTTCGATACAGTCAATTGTATTTAAAAGCGGGAGCGGGCCAGTTGAATTTGGGAATTTAACGGTTGCATCCGCTTCAACAAGTACCCCCGTATTTCAGTACAATACACCTTATCAGATTGAATTGTCTTCTAATTATAACATGCCTTATGGTGCAATAACGTCTCTTACTAGCAACAAATATGATTGTATATATTTAAAACCACCGGAATTATTGTCTCAAACAGATCAAACACCAAACTCTTTTACTATTCTTTTTCGCAATAATTATCCAGAATATCCAGAAGATTCTCAATACAATGTATCTGTGTATCAAAATACGACACCTTATCCGTTGAATCTTGTGGTTTCACGGTATGAGAATTTGTTTACCGTTATGCCAAAATATACAGGTATATTCGGCAGTGCCGGTTCGCCAAATAATATCTTTTTCAATAATACAATCTATAAAATTAGAATTGATGTTTCTTTTAATAATATTCGATCAGAGATGTCTCAAGAGATCAATTGTGTCTATGTACCACCACCCATATTAGAAACCCAAATACCTTCATTCACAAATGGAAACGTTTTATTTAATATAAAAAATACAACTATTTATCCAATGATGACCACATTTAGTTCTAATATATTAAATGTAAATGGCGGTTTTATTACAAGTCTAAATAATTTACCAACTCTTTCAAATGGAAATATCATTATTTCGGACACTTTATTTTATCCAAATACTAAATATTCAGTCAATTTATTTGCAACTTATTATAATATAACATCTCTTGCGGGAACAATTAACTGTACTTATATTCCACCGCCTCTTGTAAATGGACAAACAAATGGAAATGATGCATTTGGAAACCCTTACTTTTTAATAATAAATAAAATAATCAATTATTTATCTCCCAGTTCTCTATTTGGATTGTATAAAACCACCTTTGACGCCAGTATAACACAAATAGGACTAACTCAACAAACGCAAATAAACAACGGTTATTCCGTAATTCCAGATATTAATGCCGGTAATATTTCCATAAAATCATCGTCCGGTATATCTATTTTTTCTTATAATATTCTTTATCAAATTTCGTTAATAGCCTCTTATGGAGAAACATACGGAAATATTGTTTCTACTCTATCATCTTCACAAACATGTATTTATTTACAACCACCAAGATTATTACAACCAACATTCACGGGTGATGGTTCTCCCTTTTATTTTCAAATTCCTTATACCACCGGTGATTACCCGGCATATCCAACAAACGGAATGACATTTTCTTTTATATGTGATGTTTCTGGGTTTACGGGTAGTGCCACGGGAATAAATGGAGTTATGCAGATAAATTGTGATACGCCAATCGAATACAATAAAATATACACTATATCTGTTAACGCGCGGTATGGTTCTATTTATTCCGCCTATTCTCTATCTATTCCGTGTATAAATTTATCACGACCAGTTATCACCAGTCAAACAAACGGAAATGATTCAAGTGGCAATATTGTATTTTCATTGGTGAATAGAATAAAAACATATCCCATCACAGCGACGTTTCAATCAAGCGTAATAAATAATAATACTGGTATAGAGATAACAACACCCGCACATCCAATCAATGTTCAAATAGATCTTAATGGAAATTTCACGGTTTTCCCTTCACCTAGTTATCCAGTTTTTTCATATAATACACAATATAATATTGCAATCATCGCAAAATTCAATTCTGTTTCATCCACCGCTTCTTATCCATACAATTGTATTTATTTAAAACCACCCTCGTTATTGCAACTTTTATCCAATAGTAGTTCTCAATTTGTGATATCTTATTCAACCGGTATTTACCCCGCATATCCAACCAATGTAGTGTTTATTGGAAATGCGGTGGTCGTTGATAGTTCTCCATCTGTTCCCGTCGCTTTTCCCGTCGACGTTTTCGCTTTAAATGGATTTTTATATGTTTCCCCCGGTATTGGCAATATGTTTACAATGAACACATTATATACCGTTTCTATTTATGTAAAACTGGGTGATATTGAGTCAACCAGTTCAACCATACAATGTGCTTATATTCCAACACCTGTTCTTATTAGTCAAACGCCGTCTTATGATACAACAACATCATCATCACGTTTTTATATTATAAATACAACCATTTATCCGTCATCAACCACATTTACCGCAAACATACAACCCTCTACCGGGGGGTCATATATATCCGGCAATGCTATTATGGAAACAAATGGAAATAATATAACTGTTTCCGGTTTATCACCCAGCTCGCTTTTACAAAATACAAATTATATTGTTTCATTGAAGGCTAAATATAGCGGAATAGAATCTCTCACGGCAAATATCACATGTATTTATGTGTCAACACCGGTATATATAAGACAAGTTCCTATTTTAGACAATATCTATGGAAAAATAGGATTTACTTTATTAAACACCATTACGAATTATCCTTCGGTTGGAACTAATTTTTATGCGAATATTATTTATCAAAATAATCAGAACAATCAGAATAATCAAATTACAACCGGGTATTCTGTGAATAAAGATTTGAATTCGGGAAATATCAATATTGTTTCTTCTTCTGTTGTTGCACCGTTTTCTTATAATATTCCTTATCAAATTTCATTGACGGCCTCCCATCTAGAAACATACGGCAATGTATTTTCCGGCATTTCTTTGCCATTGACCTGTATTTATTTGAACCCGCCCGTTTTATCTAATCCTTCTTCGAATACAAATACCACGTTTGTAATTCCCTTTAGCAATAATTATGCGAATTATCCAAGTGGTTCTCAATATTATGTATCTTTTTATACAAGCACTTCTGTAAACAGTCTTATAACACAACCAAATCTCGCCTATGCACCGTACACAACCGCGGTGATTGATCAAATAAATAATAATTTTACTCTTACTACGATGACCGGCAATGTTTATGTAAATAATAGATCTTATTATATTGGAATTTCTGTATATTATTCCGATAGTTTATCGGTCGTATCTACACCCATACAATGCACCTACGTTATGCCACCTAATTTACAAAGTCAAACACCCTATTTTATAAACGGCAATGTTTTGTTTTATATTAAACATAACACTATTTATGCCAGTGGAACAACGTTTAATTCTATTATAACAGATTTAAGCGACCGGGTTATTACAAGTATTTCTAATTTACCAACAAATCCAACCGGCAATCCAAACGGCAATATTATTGCAGGAAATACCAATTTATTGTCTCCAAATACGAATTATAATGTCTCTTTATCCGCCACGTATTCAGGAGCAACATCTTACCCAAGTAATATCAGATGTATTTATTTATCTGCACCCGCATTGTCATATCAAAGACCTACAATCGATACAAATGGAAATATTGCATTTAATATAATAAACACAACCGTTTATCCAGCCAACACAAATTATACCGCAAATATAAAAGATGTTTTGACAAATATTTACACACAGACCAGTTATATCAACGTGTCTATTGGAATAAATGGTAATGTCAATGTTGCCGCTTCTTCCCTCTCCAATCCGCTCGTTTTTTATTACAACAAAATTTACAATATTATGTTAAACGCATTTTATACACCATCGACCTATGGCGTAATTACATCCGACTATTCAAATGCCATAAGTTGTATTTCTTTACAACCACCGGTTTTATTACCCCCCACTACAAACGGAACTGCAACCACATTTGTTGTTCCCTATACAACCGGTTCTTATGATTTGTACCCAACTTCTGGAATGTCATTTGTAGTCAAGGGGGGGGTGTCCGGATTTATTGGAAATGCAACAGCATCCAATGGAAATATGTCTGTTATGGCCAATATAATTGGCGGAAGTTCACCCATTCAATCAAATCAAATATATTATATATCATTGAACGCAATTTATAATGCGGGTTATGGGTCTGTCTCTTCAATCGATTCTTCATCGGTTGCATGTATTTATTTTACAAATCCGGTCTTCACTACTTACACCACTAATACGGATATCTATGGAAATGTACAATTTAATTTATTAAATACAACGACCTATCCTATCGGCGTTTCTTATATTGCCACTATTACGGATATAACAACCCCATCTGTCGTTTCACCACCTTCTGTTATAACGTCGGGGGCTGCGCCAAACGATAATATTTTAACTGTTTGTGCATCCCCCCCATTAACAATAAATCAATTGTTTTATATAAATAAGCCGTATGATATTAAAGTAAAAGCCAAATTGGGAAGTATTTATTCAAATGATTCAACCGTAATAAAATGTATTTCTTTGTCAAAACCCGTTTTATCAGATGCAACCGTAAATGGGAATATAACGTTTAAATTTCCTTACACGCAGGGCGCGTTTACCTATACTTATCCTTCTGGAACATCATACACCGCAAACATTGTTTTAAAAAACACATCTCCACCACAATTCTTTTTTGGTACAGGCAATTCAACAATATCCCCCGGTAATATTATCATCACACCATCGGCCGGAAATACCATTGCAAATAATCAATTATACGCGGTTTCAATGGCGGCTTCTATTTACAATATGAATTCATCTCAAAGTGATGATATTGAATATATTTATTTACCCACGCCAATATTGACTGGATATGTCCCACAAAACGACACAAATGGAAATATTTGTTTTAATATTACGAATAGCATTACGAATTATATTTTCCAGACCGGTTTTAGTGCGAATGTCTATGATAACACAGGAAGTACAATCACTACGATAACCCCATTTGTTTTAAAAGATTTAAATAATAAATTGATCATTTATTCTTCTTTGTCAAAATCCTCTTTTTCGTATAATACTGTATACAAATTCAATGTTAATGCATCCTATAAGTCAATTGTATCAAGCAGTTCTGAAAATATTACATGCGTATATTTATCAAGACCAGTTTTGTATCCACAAACATTTGATAGCTCATCACAATTTATAGTACCATTTACAACTGGTGTATCTGGTTCTAATTATCCAGCGGATACTACTTTTACGGCAAAAATAATACCAGATTTATCATCGAGTGTCATTTCATCCGGTGGTAATTTGTATATAACTCCAACGCTCCCACAGAGAATAAACAATAACACTATATATACTGTTTCTGTTAATGCAACATTAAATTCATATACAACACAATATTCAAATGAAATCAAATGTGTTTATGTTCCACCGCCGGTATTAAGCACGTATACAAGCAGTGTAGACGGTTCAAATGTTATATTTACAATTAAAAATAGTGTGAATACATATGATCTCTCAGATACATACGATGTATTTTCCACCCCTTATCCCGCCACTGGTTTTCCAGCGGTTCGAAATGACTTTAATGGAAATCTAATTGTCTCTGGTTATTTCACATATAATACACCCTATAATATAACAATAGATGCCAAATACAATTCTGTTATTTCTGGCATTTCAAATAGTATCGGGTGTATTTATTTGGAAACACCTATTTTGATAGATTCAACTACATCTCTCGTAAATGAAAACATCCGTTTCAATACGACAACCCGCAACAAATATGATATTTCACTTCCATTTACACCTCATTTTTACAGCGATAACAATAAAACCTCGACAATTCCAATACCACAATCAAGCGTGGCGTATACAAACGGTGTATCCGGATTGAATACTTTTACAGTATCTTCGACACAATTTATAAATAACACCGCCTATTACATTGGTATTGATATTAGCAGCAATTCACAATCTGTTTCATCAAATCCACTATTATTTTATTATAATAAAGCACCCAACTTAATCGGATCAACCGCATCTATTGTGAATGGAAACATAGTATTTAATCTAACAAACTCCGTTATATATGCGAATCCGGTCCCTGAATTTATAGCAAGTATTTACAGGTCTTCTTCAATTGCATCACCAATGACGACAGGAACAGTATCTCTAATTACCGCCACCAATTCTTTTAATGTAGATTATACAAACTATGTTTTCAATCCTAATACAATTTATTATATTACGATATCTTCTAAATTTGAATATTTACAAGGAGAATCCAATTCTTTAGGATGTTTGTATTTACAACCGCCCGTGTTGAATAATTTTTTCGCTACATCATCCAGTTCTTTTACTATTCAAACAGACAACACTGTTGTAGATCTAAGTGGAACATCCTATAATTGTTCTATTAATACGAATACTATAAAAAATACAAATGGATTGACAAGAGATGCGACTGGAAATATTATATTTGATAATTTATCTATATCCCAAAATAATTTATACACGGTTTCAGTATCTAAAAAATATTATGGTAATATTTCTGCGGCTAGTACAATTAACTGTATCAATTTATCAGGACCCGTTTTAACAGAAAAATATGGTTCATTCGATTTGTATGGGCTTTTGCAATTTAATGCGAAACAAACGACATCATATCCAAATAATATTTTATTCAATGGAACAATTACAAATACAACAACCTCACCAAGCACCGCATTATCCACATCATTGTACAATGTCAATAAAGATACAAGTAATAATGTGGTGTTCACATCTGCTACCGGTAGCAATATATTTAGTTATTTTACTAATTATACCTTTAATGTAAATGCAAAATACAATTATACAATAAATGGTGTATTCAATTCATATTTATCCGCAATATCAAATGATATACAATATAGATTTATGGAACCACCCACGAATCTAGTATACAATGCTTTGGGGGGATATTTTACATTTACACCTCCTAGTATCAATCCAAGTTATCCATTATCAAGTCCAGCATACAATTCATACAAAAACGGTGGTTTGAACAATTCATTTAATTTAACAAGTATTGCTAATTTTATTCCGACATTAACCGCAAACTCACAGACAATTGCCAATAAAGGATTACAAAATGGATCGTATCTAGTTTCAAGTTCTAGCAATGCAGTAAATGCATATGCATACAACGGGTTCAATACAACGGCTTATTCTTGGTCAACCACATCGTCAGTAAATACAACATACACATTAGTTCAAAGTTCAAATATATATGGTGAATGGTTGCAAATACAATTACCGGTTTCACTACAAATAACAAGTTTAACCCTTAACAATACAGACGTAAATATAGCATCAAATATAACCATAGTTGGTTCGACAGATGGAAGTAATTGGTATAATTACGGAACTATAAAACCAATTACTATAATAGCAAATGGCAATGAAACCCCATATATTTATGGTTCATACACATTTTATAAATTTATAAATACATCAACCACTGGAAATATAAGTTCATACACAAATATCAATGCGAATGTATTAATTGTAGGTGCTGGTGGTTGTGGTGCAACAACACTATTAAGTACAAGTGCTGAAGGTCAAGGTGGAGGCGGTGCAGGAGAACTTGTTATTGGAACATATACTTTGACATCACAAATCGTAAATATTAACGTTGGAAAAAGCGAAGGCACAAATACAAATGGCGGTAATACTGTAATTTCATGTGGTTCATCATTAAATGCTGTTGCATTGGGTGGCGGAAGAGGAGGTTTCGAGGAGCCAAGCGGAACAGAAACTAATAAAATTGGAGGTACCGGCGGTTCGGGTGGTGGCGGAGTTGGAATGGGACACGATGTTAATGGTGGTACAACATTGTCCGGTTCAAAGACCGGATTATTAAATGTTAATTCCAAAGCAAACAATGGAGGTATTGGAAGATGGAAGGCAGGTGGTGGTGGTGGTGGCGGAAGTAATAATTCAGGTTCTTCCAGTTCTATTGGTCAAGGTGGAAATGGCGGCACTGCATATAAATGGATTATTGATAACAATTATTATGCGGCCGGTGGTGGTGGTGGTGGTAGTAATAATACAGGAGGTACTAGTCTCAATGGAAATGGCGGTGAATCAACTACTGGTATATATCTAGGTGGAAATGGTGCGGTTCTTGGATCCAATACATATAATGGAATGAATGGAGTTAATGGCACTGGTAGTGGTGGCGGGGGATCTAATAATAGTTATGGTTCTAAAGGAGGGTTGGGGGGTACTGGTGTTGTTATTTTTGGGTTTAATACATCTTCTTTAAATGCAATTACAATGATTACAAACACAAATTCATATCAATATTATCGTTTTATATGTACAGAAACAACTGTAAAACCTATTTCATTGAGCAACATTAATTTCACTGGAATCCCTAATTCGTTTATATTATCACCAACCACCACAGGAGATAAAATAAACATGAATGCATATTACGGCACCACATATGGTAATTCGGTTGTATCAAATACAATAACCATGTAATAGATCTTTTTCTTTTTGTCATGCAAAACAAATAAATAAATAAAATCTCTGTAGAAAATATATAAAGAAAACACAAATGTATAATTATTTAGTCGAATTTTTGGGTTCTGTTCTATTTGTCTATGTTATTTTAGCAACAGGTAATCCTCTTGCAATTGGTGCAACTCTTTGTTTGGTCATTTTATTAACCGCCAATATTTCGGGTGGTCATATTAACCCCACGGTTTCAATTGTCATGGCCGCCGCCGGTAAATTACCAACCAATGATTTAATTCCCTATATTATTTCACAGACATTCGGCGGTTTAGTGGCATTGGAATTGTACAAACGATATAAATTATAATGTTAATTGACAACATTTTAGCATTGACCCTTCTACATATTATTTTCATACAAATAATCGCTTTTTGTATGAAACCAAAACAATCCAAAACAATCCAAAACAATCCAAAACAATTCTCATTTATTCCGGTCTAATACTCTAAATATAATAAACAAACCAACCACCGTAATCATTCCTAAATAAATTTGTTCTATTGTTTCCATTTTATTTGGAGAACGTGAATTATCCTCTTTTGCAACCGGAAAAGGATTCTTCACCATTTCTCTCCCCAAATGTTCCCCTTTTTTTTCTAATTGCATTTCGTTCTCTTTTGTCATCATATAAAAATGTCGAATAGATTCATTTGTATGTTTGGGTAATTCTGTATTATATTTATAAATATTATATTCTAAACTCGAATTATTGGTGGGATCCTTTTGTAATGTAGAGAACATGACTTGTTTATTTTAAATATAATATATAAAAAGAATTTAAGATACAATATATTGAAACGATTTCATGTTCTCTTTTGAAAATGAACCCATGTTTATTGTGTTAAATGAGAACCATAGTTTTTTAAATAAAGAAATCGATTTAAATGATTTGAACATGCGATATTGTGGTTCGAAAATTCGAATGAATGAATCCTCTTTTATTCGAAATGAAGAAAAAGAATCCAACCTCCTTTTCTTTCAAGGTGAATTGTTTAATTTGCAAGAATTGTTTCAAATGATGGGATGTCCTCCCATTTCAGATCAACCCTATCATGAAATCATTTTGCTTTTATACAGAAAATATGGGTTCGAAGATATGCTTTCATTATTAAATGGCGTTTTTAGGTTTGCTTTATTAGACAATAATATTTATAGAAACGAATACAAGTTCTATGTTGTCAATGATTCTTTTTCTTCCATGCCATTGTATTTATCCATACAAAAAGAATATCAATATAATGTCATTTATTTACACACTTTTCCGATTGAATTGGAAAATAAATACAAAACCTGCATTGTACAGCCAAAACGAACACTAAATGAATGTTTCCCTCCGGGAACATATTGTTCTTTTCATTTATCACATCAGGTGTTCTCTTTTTGGGAAGAACAAGGAATCTTTTATAAATATAATCATATCCCATTTCAACATTACTTTTTTGATACTTTTCATACAATTAATCAAATACAAGATGAAATTCAAAAACGGCTTGTAGAAACGATTCGCCGGCAAGTTGCAAACAAAACATTTTTAGCATTGAGTGATTTGGAATATGAACAACCGGCTAAAAGCATTGTTCTTCTAAACAAATCCGGGTTAGACGAATTGTTCTCGAATGTGAATAACAAAATACAGGGAGATTTAGAATATGATATTGATATTCGCAATAAAATGAGAACACTTCCTACTAAAATAATCATTGAAAATTCGCCGGATGACACCACTAATAAAATGACTGTTTATCCTTTTCTAGACAAAATATTTATACAATATGTTCTTTCTATTGACCCGGCTGTGCGAAATAAATACAGGGATATTTTGATTTTACCCGTGGAATGCGAACGGTTGGAGTGATGTCTTTCCTTTTATTTTCATACAAAATAATTATATTTTATATGAAAGAACACATGCAATAAACAGCACAATAAACAGCACAATAAACAGCACAATAAATTTGAGGAAAACGAGTCAACCTTATTTTGTTGAATTTATTGAAAAAATTGATTTATATTTCAATTGTTCACTAAAATTACACTAAAATATTACAACCAAAAGTAAATCGCAAACTGTTTTCACAATCATGGCATCATTCGGGTTTCGTCCACTGCAAAAGAACATTATTGATGAAATGGATATTTTAGCCGATGAATATATTATGTTCATTTATTTGAACGACGAAGTCCCAAATACAAACGCCTTTTTACATTATTATTATCAAAAAAAAGACATTGTTCTATTTGAAAACAAACCATATGATTCAAATAGAATTATCAGAGATTTCCTTATTATTATGAAAACCGCGAAACAACGATTACAAAACGGAATGTATGAAGATATTTATTGCCATGACGTTTCTTTAGAAATAATTTTGAAAATACAACACGAAATGGAACAACGAAAAACAAACATGGAATAATGATTATAAACTATACATGGAGTGAAATAATAAAAATTGCATTACAACCACATTTCTTTTAATTTATTATATAAACTTATTTTTTGTAGAACATAATCAATCGATATTTCATCGCGTGGTTCTGGATTTTCACAAATAGTTTGAATCATTTTAAAATCGTCTTCTATATTGCCAGTTAAAAAAAGAATAGGATTTTTATGAGATACAGACGCCTGTGAAAAATATTCATTTATATTATTACAACCACCATAAATAGGTGTCGTATTACATAAAAATGGATTTATTATTTTTTCACTAAAATAATGATTCAATGCATAATTTTCAATACAAATGTGATATTTATAATCCAAAAACGGCAATATGCTTTTTTTTTCAAATGGACCTTTTAATCTGGAATCATTTCTATTTTCATATAAATAACATCCATTTCCATAAATATCAATCGGCAAATTTGAATTTAAAATCCTCTTTACAAGATGATGTCTATATGTTTGATTTGGTGTCCATTGTTTGTGACTAATAATAATTGACATTATTTTTGGTTTATATGATGGAACTGCATTCAATACAAAATTATGGCATAAATATCCGTAATGTTCTTTGAATAAATCTGGATAATTGTCCAATTTTTCTCCAATGAAATAAGTGCCAATGTGTTTCTCAGCATACTTGATAAACTCGTCCGTCATATTTAAAAAACAGGTTGGTTCATTCGCAAATCCAATGACATTTTCTTTTTTTATTTTCAACTCCGGCATTGCTTTATTAAAAATAATAGCATGTGTATAATTATCGTCATATGTCAATATGATATCTTTATTTTTGATAAAATCAATGCATTCTTTGTGTCTATTTTCATAAAATTGTTCATCCGTACAACCGAATTCTGGTGTTATAAAAAACCTTACTACTATTTGAGAAGAGGACATTGTTAATAATACATGATTTTATATTTATATTATTTTGTTTGTTTGTATTTTTATCTTTTTGGGGCATTTCATTTGTTCTTTTATTTCACAGGTCATTGATAATCAATCCAAATAATAAAATACCAAATAAAATTCTTATTGAAAAAATACCCTTATTATATAAACACATTAAAACAAATGAATTTAGAACATTATAATAATATTGATTTTGGAAACGACGGAATTATCCGGGGATTGTATTATGGACAAAACGAACGGGTAGATGAAATTAACGCCCGTTTTCAAGAAAGACAATTTCCAAATGTTGGATTGCCACCAAATTATGATCCCCGTCCGGCTTCTACCAAATTCACCCTTTTTCCAATAGTAGACATGCGAAAACAAACCATGTATTCTTCTGTCCCATTTGAACGTGATCAAACAAACACCCAATATGTTTATAACACAGGAACCCAAAATGGACCACCTATGACTAAAATAGCCTTGGTAGACACGGAAACCGATCTATATGGTCAATCCAGAAAACGAATCGATCAAATATATATTCCATGCAAACAAAGTGATTTGTATAAAGTTCTCATAACACCCCCATCGAAAACATGTGCCGCCACCATAAACGGCGAAGAACCACACCCCAATTTGTTCAAAAAAGAAACATATAAAAATGATTTGCCAGAGTATTTAGCAAAAAAAACGTATTGGAAACAAACCAACGCATTTAATAATTGCAGTCATCCTAAATGTCTATATCGTTCCTATCCTCAAGAAAGTGTTTTGTAATTTTATAACATTTTTTTATCACTCTCCTGTTCTCTTTTCGATTTTGTAAATATGTAAAAGAAGTATAAGAAAAGAATAAAACGAATGAACGAAGAGGTGTGGATGTATATTTTATTGGTATTCGCCGTTTCTATCATTTCCATCATGTTGTATCGTAAAATTGTAGAAACGCAAATTTTAAAAAGTGATTGGTATAAAAAAGAAGGCTTTAGTCAAAATGAACCCTTGGTTTATAAAAAGAACCAAGATGTTTATGATGACGACTTTTATGCAAAAACATATGATAAAATCAATTTACCAAATCGCCGTGTTCCCCGTGAACTCAAAATAATCATTGACACCACAATGGCAACAATCGACAATTCTGTTATTTTAGATATTGGTAGCGGCACCGGATACACCGTGAATGAATTAAATGATTTAGGATTTCGCGCATTTGGAATTGACAAATCAAGCGCTATGGTTCAATACAGCAAACAACGATATGATTCCATTCCTGTAAAAGTAGGGGATGTTGAAAATCAAATGACCTTTGATAGATCATCCTTTAGCCATACATTATGTTTGTATTTTACAATTTATGATTTTGAAGAAAAAAGAACATTGTTTAAAAACTGTTATTATTGGTTGAAACCCGGAGGGTATTTAGTTATTCATTTAGTTGATAAAGACAATTTTGACACCACTATTCCAGCAAAAAAAGACATTATTTTTGGTTCTCCTCAACGGTATGAAGATAAACGAATAACCGATCAAATGATTCGTTTTGCCGATTTTCAATATAAATCTACATACGAATTTAATACATCTTCACCCAATGTATATATTACAGAATCTTTCACTGATTCGTCCAACGAAAAAATTCGCGAAAATGAACGAGTTCTATATATGAATGATATTCAAGAAATATTGAATTTAGCGACATTAACTGGATTTATTCCACAAGGAAAAATCAAATTGAAAGAAACCGATGAACATCAATATTTGTATTTTTTAGAACGTCCCAATTCTCTTTGATTTTTCGTCATGTTTCATACAAAACATTGTCTTTTTGTATGAAAATAAACGGCGGGGAAGTATGAAACAAACTATTTTTTATCGAATGTATGTAATTATCGAATGTATTTTCCCGACCGTGAAAAGGAATCCGCAATATAAATGATAAATATTCCTAAAAAAGAATACAAAATAAATTCTTCCATGACATTATCCGTTTTTTGATTTCGCTGTTCTTCTAATAAATGAATCATATAATGTATCTTTTTCATCAAACGATCGTCTTCATTCGCAACCATATTTTGAGAACCACCAACACCCCCCTGCGGCATCGCATATTTTGATGAATATCCCGTTGGGATATATATTTTGCGATAATCATTTAATTCGCCATCTGTTGATTCTCTTTGAAAAAAACGGTTTTCCATCGGTCGAAATTTGGATTCACGATATACAGGTTCACCATTGGAAACGGGGGGGGCAACAAAAGGGGTTTTAGGCAGTAAATCGACCGGCTCTAATCCTTTCGAATTTACTAAACCATGTGGAGGAGGATTAAAATCGCCTAAACCTGAACCATCGTTTTCATTTGTCACATTAGTCATTTTTTCAAGAAGTTGATTGATTTTACTATTTCGTTGTTCTTGAATGACCTTTGTTGCATCAACCGATGTTGGAATAATATAATTGGGGTCATCAATACCATCAGATAATTTCATTGAATCTGTGTTATTATCATCTGTTTGAAATGGTTCTGATGAATATTTATAAGAACGTTTCATTGTTGGTGTGTGTTTTTTCTTTTTTGATTGAATTGTATTATTATCATTTGAATTCCAAGGAGAAGCCGTGATTAATAATGACATATATTATTATATATTCTTATTTACAAAAACATTAGATTTTTTATTTTTATTTATATCCTTTCTTTCTCATTCTGTTTTTGATTTTTTACGACTTCTAAAACAAAATAAACATATTTAGGGGGTCAAATATATATTTATTTACAAATAAAAATATTATTTATGAACAATTCGTTTGATCAATCTGTCATACATAATTCAAAATACATTATTAGCTTTGATATTGGAATCAAACATTTGTGTTTTTGTATTTTGAAAACAGAACCTCGTTTAGATATTGTAGATTGGAATATCATCAATTTAATGGAAGATCCACAACAACAATTGATGAATATTTTACCACCGTGTCATGTCTGTTCTCGCAAAAGCGTATATAAAAAGAAAAATCAATACTTTTGCAATCAACACGCCAAAAAAAGCAATTGGTTATTACCACACCGACAATTTTCAAAATGTTCTCTTCGAAAAAAAACAAAAGCGGATCTCATCACATTTTGTCAATTGCATTTATATTTTATTGATCACGCAACAAAACAACCACTTTCCAATTTGTCTAAACCAGATTTAGTTGATAGTGCCGATAAATTCTTTCAAGATAAAATGTTAGAACCCGCTTTATTGCAACCAGGGGGGGGCGGTCGAAAAGTGCATGCCGGAAATATGGATCTTATTCAACTTGGACGAAACATGAAAAAACATTTGGATAAAATACCCCTTGTTATTTTTGATTTGATTGGTTATGTTATTATTGAGAACCAAATTTCGACCATTGCAACTCGCATGAAAACCATACAAGGAATGCTCACCCAATATTTTATTATGCGGTCAAACGATCACGTTGAAATTGAATATATTAGTTCTCAAAATAAATTGAAATACTTTTCTAAGTGCAATATCATTTCCGTTGAAACCCCTATCGTGGAATCTATCAAAACAGAACCGGAAGAAATAAATTGTCTTTTACATGCAAATCTCACCAAAACACCTACCAAAAATAAATACAAGGAAAATAAAACAAACGGCATTCTTTATTGTTCTCATTTGTTGAATAAATATAATTATTTGGAAAAGGATTGGTTATGGACTATGAAAATCGCCAAAAAGGATGATTATGCTGATTCTTTTTTACAAGGTTTTTGGTTTTTACAAAAAAAAGGATTCCTTGTTTGATTTTTTGCGTTTGTTGTTTATGAAAACGAATGAGAAAATATCATTATATTGAACTCAAATAAAAATGTCCTTTTATAATATTTGGTGTCATTTATCGTTTTATATAAAAATTATTTTTTTCAAGGGTTTATTGACATTATTATATAATATAAGATTATATTATATAACTGCATTCCTAAAATGTCAGGTTTTTTATCAGAAACAGCTAATGACAAATCGCCTTTAAATAAATTAGAAACAATAACAGAAGACGTATCAGAAGACGAAACACCTAAAACAAGTAGCTTAGTTTATATTGACAATAATACTTTACCTAAACAAACAAACAAAAAAAATATACCAAAACAAAATATACCAAAACAAAATATACCAAAACAAAATATACCAAAAAAAAGTCAACTAGTTAACCAACCCAATAATAAAACTAACCCAATAAAAGATAAATATATTACTAATTCTTTATGGTATGGATATCCTGTAGTAGATCCTAATTTAGATAATACCGTTTCTTTGAAAAAAAAGCACAAATCAATTAATAAAGATGATTCAATAGAAAATATAAAAAAGGATATTAAATGCCAGGGTGATTTGTATTATAAAAAGGATCGAGAATTTCATTTGGTAAAAGAGAAAGAACTTGATGATAAAGTCAAACAAATTTTATGTATTAATGACAAACACGCAAATGATTATTATTCCACAAATGAAAAAAATACAACATGGATAATTAATCACATTGAGTCGCAAGACGATATTGATTATATAAATAGTCATTATGAAGATATTGTTAATTTATGTAATAATCCACATGAAATAATAAATGCAGCTCGTGAATTACATGTTTCTATTGAAACACGAATCGACCAAAACATAGTTGTTCGTGATATTATAGATATTATTTGTAAATTATTTAATAAAATTGTTAATAAACTAAAGGATCCTTCTAACTCGTTATCATGCAGTGATTGTATTCTTTTTATAAAAGAATTAATTAAACTAGAGGCGTATGAATTAAGTAAAACATCTGATACTATTGACAAAGACAAACTTGAAGAGAATATATTAAAAAAATATTTGAAAAATTTTAGTATATACGATATAAAATTAAATATATACGATATTAAATATATAATAGATCATTATCCAAATTTGACAAGCTGCAATACATATGAAATAATAAACGCTGCTAGTGAATTACTCCCTCAATTTAAACGATTATTACCTTTTATAAACGAATTATTTGTAACTAGAGATGTTATCACCATTATTTGTGAATCACTATTACGATCACTATTAACTAATAAAATGTGTACTGATGAAATACCTAAAATAAAAATTAATATTAAACAACAAATAGAAATATATTTAAATTATTCACAAAATAACCATAATCACAGATCTGAAACTCCAAAATTAACAAAAAAAGACTTTGTAGACAGAATAATAAAAAATACAAAAGCAATTTATTTTGATAAAAAAAAAAGAAACCCGGATGTCCCATATACAAACCCGAATCCCCCATATACAAACCCGAATCCCCCATATACAAATGTTTCATTTGGTGGTAAAAGAGAAATTAAAAATAAAAAAACAAACAAAACAAACAAAACAAACAAAACAAACAAAACAAACAAAACAAACAAAACAAACAAAACAAACAAAACAAACAAAACAAACAAA
>Ga0114975_10000570_pt1 | contig 27817 bp, 26 predicted proteins | sample S_130626_EF_Meta_FD_87031 | JGI IMG/M metagenome (GOLD analysis project Ga0114975, IMG submission 87031) | Freshwater microbial communities from Lake Simoncouche, Canada to study carbon cycling - S_130626_EF_MetaG | ecosystem: Environmental > Aquatic > Freshwater > Lake | place: Lake...
GCTGTATGTTTCATACTGTCCAAATCACAATTCGAGACCAACGCAGTAATGAGGAGCTTTCCACAAGCCGTAATAGATTTAGTGTGAAATATCCGGGTTAAAGCCAGGGCAGTCTCCACCGCAGTCTCCCGACCGCCGGTGGTGTCTGCATCAGGATTCACGGCTCCTCGCGACGGACCAGTATGAAATATGCGGGCTAAATCACTTCAGGCTAGCCACAGACAACAAGATACATATCTTCAGGAATCATTTTTGAAAGGGTGCTTACCATATCCCCGCGTAACATTGTGATGAGTGTTCCTCTTTGGGAAGCACCAATAATGACACGTTCAGCTCCAATAGTTGAAGCAAGATCAGCAATAGCATTAGGAGGAGAATCACTAATCGTATAGCAGGGCAAAATTTTCTCTCCAAGACCTTGTGTTTGCAGGCTCTCAAAAATTTCTTTTGCCTCCATATCATCATACCATTTCTTTTTGCGATCACCAGGAGCAATGACTGGTTGCTCACGCACAAACATCACATAAAGAGGACGACCTGTTTCGATAGCTTCACTCACGGCAAAGTCGAGTGTTTTACCCAGTCCTCGTACTGCAGCTAAAATAGGGCCTCCATGATGCTGCGTGGGGTGATGAAACGAATTTTTTGAAAGAGCTATTGTTTTAGCTGCCGAAGAAGCAAAGTGATGAGAGGTGACAGGCACCTGAGTCACCTTGTGGTGATTCAATTGATGCCCCATTTCCTTAGCTCTGGCATCCTTACGCGCAGAGTGCTCCCTTGCTAGACCGCGCATGATCAATCCTACAGCCAAAATCGTGACAGCAAAAACACGTGCTCCTGGCTTTTCGACAAAGAGGGTGATTTCAATGGCTACCAAAATAGCAAAAGTCACAAACATGAGGAGGCGTTCTCTCCATTTCAATAAAAGTTTTCGATCAGTTGACGTAGCACCTAGATTGGTAGCAATGGCTCCAACAACTCCTACTGCATAAAGCTCTGCTAAGCCGGAAATATCTCCAACCAAAATGACGAGTGCTGCTGGGATAAGCACCATGACAATGAGAGAAAAATAAGGAACCCCAAATTGATTGAGCTTTGCAAAAACAGGAGGTAGCTCATGGTCCTTGGACATTAAAAAGCTAATCGATATTAATCCAAGAATAGCTGTATTCACTGCTGAAAGGAGGAGTAACCCAAAAGTAATACTCACTGCCCAAGCAGCAATGGTTCCAAATAACGGCCCAAAGGAATCCCCAACAAAAACTTGAGCCATATAGCGGAGCATGTAATCGCGCACTCCTTCTGCTCCAGGAGCATTAACCTCTCCGCTTGCGAGCACTAATCCTGGCAAAGCCATCATGGCAAGACCAAGGAGAGCAGTGAAACCTACTACTTCACAAAGCACTACCAGCAACGCTTTAGTTGATGTTTTTGTAACCACGGGAGAGCGCAAGGAACTTCCAGGGTTGAGCTTCATCACACCGGTTGCATTGGCAATGGCCTCAACTCCGGACAGGGCAAGGACAATACTCACAAAGCCAGTCCAATTGTGAATGATTCCACTATGAAGTGGCTTTAAATGAGCTATTGCTGTTCCTAAATGAGGTAAGGCAAAGAGCCCCAGAAGCAAAACGATGATTGCCGTTGGAATAGAAACCATAACAGCAAAAGCACCACTATGTTTAGGTCCAAATAAATTCAAAGCACCAATAACTAGAATAGCTCCCCCTGCAAAATAGATAGGATGCTCCACTCCAAGATATTTAAACGCAGCTAATGCACTCAACGAGGCAGTCACAATGTAGTCTGCGACCATAAGAAAAGCCCCAACTATAGAAATAATTTCTGAACGATGGCGCACACTTGCATAAACCCCTCCTCCATTAGGGTAAAGACGGCAGATCGTAATATAGTTGATACCAACAAGTGCCGTCAAAAGGCACATTGGCACAATCAGCCAAAAAGAACTATACCCTGCAACAGCAAAAGCTAACCCTATAACATAGGCCTTACTTGTACCCCAATCTCCATAAAGAATTCCTGCTGCTCTTTTCCAATCAATATCACGAGGACGTGATGTTCCAGTGTCTAGCATAAAGTTAGTGGACGTTAGCAGTTGAGTGAGGTCTGTTCTTCATTCGATTCAGAACAAGAACATCCTTGTGAACAGCTAGACGCATCAAATTGTTCTTCAATAAGAACAACCTGCAAATCAATCTGCTGATGAGAAAGCTGATGGTGTGCTCTTTCAATAAAGCCCAATGCCTCTTCACTCGGTTCATGAAGAGTGCGAAGTTCGATACGCACTGGCTTTTCTTTAAGATGTGGAAAGGTCTCTTCCATTTCTCCATCGAGGACAAAGGAGAGATAAGCATTGAGTTTTTCTTGAAGTTGAAAAAGTTGAATTTCTCCTAAATTCCAAGGGCGACTTTCAAACATAGCCAGAATGAGAAGATCATCATTTTTGTCATGGACGAAAGCATCGAGAGTTGCTGTTTTTTCGAGACCAGAGGAAATCGAGGAACAGCATTTGGAGTTCCTATCATTCGAACCACAACAAGGGGAAGAAGCATGTTCAGAGGACATAAATCAAGCCTGAGGAAATAAAACGTATAACATGAGGTAAACCAAAACCCCAGTAACAGAGACATAAAGCCAAATCGGCAAGGTCCATCGGGCAATTTTTTTGTGGCGATCAAAACGTTTCTGCAATGCAGGTATAAACGTCATGATTACTAATGGTACCACAGCTAATGCTAATGGAAGATGCGTGAAGAGAATAAAAAAGTAAATGAGCCTTGGCCATCCTGTTGCTGTAAAAGCGACATGGTGTCCAGGAATATTAAAATGATAGATGAGATAACATGAGAGAAAAAAACAGGATGTAATGAATGCAGTGATCATACAGCATGCGTGAGCTCGCGGATGCCTACTCTTAATAAAACACCATCCAGCAAAGATGAAAATAGCACTCAAACTATTGAGCAGAGCATTGATTAAGGGTAGTTGAGAAATGGTCATCGAAGACAAATAACAAGTGAAGAGTAGAGTCAAATTACTTTGAAATTACATGAAAGAAGGAAGCTTTTTCTAGGCAGAGCGAGGCCGAAGACCGAGCACTGTCCAAAGATAATATGAAGGGATGAGAACAAAGCTATTTTCTAAAAAGAACAAGGTGATTTTTTGTAATTTCAAAGAAATTTGACTCTGCTCTGCAATCGATGTGCTTTATCAGCCTGCAAACAAGCAGAGCGAATCGCCCAGCAAAGAATACCCAGCAACAAAAAAACAAAGGCGAGCAGAAAGAGAACACTCCAGGAGAGGGCAATTCCAGCTTGAAGAGTTTGTGTTTCCTTAAATCCGTTGATAGAGGACATTTTACATCCTTCACAAGCACGTGCCAACGACGGCCAATAATAGAAAAGAGGGAAAAGATAAAATCGTTTCATGGAAAATACTATTTTTGAGAAGGCTCACGCAAAAGATCCCCAACCTTCATCAATATTTTTTGGACAACCTCAGGATCATTCCCGTCACTATAGCTTCGAATCATACCGTTTCTATCGACCACCATCAAGCGCAGAGAGTGAGCAGGAGCTCCATCAGATTCTATGGCTAGTGGTTGCTTCATTCCCCCTTGAATAAAGGAGGTGATTTGAGGAAGTGGCCCGGTTAAAAAAATCCATTGTTGAGGATTTGCATGAATATTGCGTGCATAGTCGGCAAGTACTTCAGGAGTATCGTAAGCGGGATCAACTGATACTGATATCAGTTTGACTTCATGATTTTTGGCAAGCTTCGAGGAAAGTTCCATCATACGAGAAGTCAACATAGGGCACGGCCCCACACAACGAGTGAAAATAAAATCGGCAATCCAGATTTTACCATGAAGGTCGGCCTTAGTCATCGTTTTCCCCTCTTGCGTTGTGAAAGAAAAATCGGGCACCTCCCCAATCGGAAGCTCCTTGATAGAATAACGTCGTTCAGAACGATGAAAACTTATAAAGGCTGCTCCTATGAGAAGACCAGTAATAAGAAAAATAAGAATCCACCAAGAGGCGGAAAGAGACTTAGGCTGAAAGGTATTCGAGTTCAAAGATGGGGAAGAAAGGTAACAAAGCGGTAATCTTGTTTTATGCTTCAGTGGTTTTATTTTGAAGCTCAAACAATATACAAAATCATATAGAGGAATACCCAGACCACATCGACAAAATGCCAATAGAGCCCAACATTATCGAGTGCTACATGATGGTGCTGGGTAAAAGATTTGAAGAAACATTGACGTAAAAAGCACCAGAGTATTAAGAGCACCCCAATAAGAACATGGGCCCCATGAAATCCTGTCATCACAAAAAAAGAGGATCCATAGACTCCACCAACATGAAACCAGAGCCCTTCGCGATAGAGGTGAGTCCATTCATAGGCCTGTCCACACAGGAATGTAGAACCTAAAAGAATGGTTAAGAGAAGCCAGCGACGCCCTGTCTTGCCACTCTTGACTGAAACTTCCACCATATGAAAAGCGAGACTACTTGCGATCAGCACGAGCGTATTACATCCGGTTAACACCTTTGGCAAGGCCGGAAGATCTGGTGATGGAGGCCACTGAGCCGAGGCCAAACGCAACACAATATAGCCGCCTATAAGTCCCGCAAAGAGCATCGCCTCAGAAAGCAAAAAAATAATCATTCCAAATTTGCAGACATGGGGAGGAGCACCATGATGAGAGGATTCGGTGGAATGAACTTGATCAAAAGGAGTAGTAAGAGCGCTGGAGGACATAGGAACTTTCTTAAAAGAAAATGAGTTTAGACAAAAAAGCAAAAATGAAAAAGAGGTATTTATATATTTTAGAGCGAATAATCTCTCTTCTCAACCGCAGAATTTCGAGGCAAGCCAGATATTTTATGAACTATAGTCTCATTATTGGGTCAGCGCTGGTCCACGCAGCAGCATCAGCCAAAAAACAATTGCAGTGAGAACAATCGCAAAAAGAAAAATACTAAGACCGATGAAATAACGTCTGCTTTTTGGCATCATAAAAATTTATTTTTACAAAATAAGAGAGCTAATAAAATTAACGGTAAATAAATGATAGAGGCAAAGAATAAAAATCGTGCTTTTTTTCGTGAACGCTGCATTACAAAATTGAGAGCTGCTAGTACAAAAACGAATCCAAGAATCAGAGCCAAGACAAAATAGAGAGGTGTTGCCATTCCTATTACTCCTGGTAAAAGCGAAACGGCAAGCAACCCTAATGCATAGAGCAAAGCTTGACGTGAAGTCATCAACCCCTCCGGATCATCCACACTCAGCATACGAAAACCAGCTGCTGCATAATCGTCACGATAAAGCCACGCGATAGCAAGAAAGTGGGGCATCTGCCAAAACCATAGAAGGAGAAAAAGAAGCACTCCCTCCAATCCTATTTCTCCTGTTGCAGCAGTCCATCCCAGAAGTGGAGGGATGGCTCCAGGAACAGCTCCTAGTAACGTATTGAGAGTGGTGTGACGCTTCATGGGAGTATATCCAAGAACATAAATAGCCACTGTTGCCAACCCTAATGAAGCTGACACAAGATTAACAAAAAAGAGAAGAAGGGCCGTTCCTATGAACACAGATAAGAGACCAAAGAGAAGGGCATCGCGCGGGTGTAACCGTTTTGCAGGAAGCGGGCGATCTTGAGTTCTCTTCATGAGAGCATCAAGTTCATGCTCCCACCATTGATTCAGAGCAGAAGCCCCACAAGCGCTCAAACCAGTTCCAAGGAGCGTTACCCCTAATAAAAAATAATCGATAGGCCCCGTCCATCCCAAAAGAAAACCAACTAACGTCGTAATAAGTACAAGTAGCGATAAACGAAGTTTGATGAGCTCCATGAGATCACTTCTTAGGGAGTGATTTTTCTGACTACTCTCCTCACTTTTTTCACTCATGTTAGTTTGTTGCATTATCAAAATTGTTAGCAGTAATGATAGCCAACTCACCAATTAGAACAGCCTTATTTTTTTATTTATCCTTCTTTTGCTGAAAAACTTTCGTTTTTTTGGCTTGAAATAAATAATCGAAACGTAAAAAGAAAGGCCGTTCCAAGAATCAATGCTCCCAAAGCCATATGGGTTGTTGCCACATCAGCTGCCTTATTCGACCAAATCGTCCAAGCTCCGAGAACTACTTGGCATAAAAGCAATAGCCCCCATAAGGTTGACCAACGACGCACCCAATGTCCTTTTGGAAAAAGTTCATAACTTCGAATAATTAAAAGGAGAACAATTCCAAAGAGTAGAATAGCTCCACCCCGATGAATCATTTGAAGAGAGATTTGCGTTGTTGTTGTCGGCATCATTCCTTGTGCAAGACGATCTTCATTGATGGTAGCAAGCGCCTCGTTTGAAAGTGAAGGAAGCAAGTGCCCATAGGCTGTGGGAAAATCAGGGATCGAGAGGCCGAGATGGCTATGGCGCATGGTAGCAGCAATAATTAATTGAAAATAAATTAAAATGATTCCTGCAAGTGCAAGCCATTGGAGACGAGCTGCAGCACTGTCACCAAACCATGTCCCTTCAGAAAAACGACGACTTGTCATTGCGGAGAAAATTACAAGAAGACCAAAGAAGGATTGAGCGAGGATTGCATGAAAGATCCCGATTTCATCCTTATAAAGAGTGACGCGAAGTCCCCCAAGGACTCCTTGTAAAATAACGGCAAAGACTAGAACTGCGGCTACGTAACGGAGAGTAGAACGTTTTTCTAAAAAAAAAGTGAGCGCTGCCAAGATGACTGTGATCAAACCAATCCCTGATGCTAATAACCGGTGACTATGTTCATAAAAAACTCCTCCCACCCAGCGTGAAAGAGGAAAAAGAAACATATTGTATCCATAAGTTGTCGGCCAATCAGGAACTGACATTCCTACCCCTTTTGAAGTCACAAGGCCGCCACTGCAGAGAAGGATAAAGGTGAGGAAGGTGGTGGCAACTGCTAAAACATGTAGAAAAGAAGGCGGAGAAAAGTGAAAACGAGTAACTGCTGGGGAGGACGGTGTTAACATGTTAATGAACTTTTATTTTCAAGCTCTCATGGAACCCTTCACTTCAAGTGGCTCTCGAGTGACAGTGCACATGGCATTTTATGATTACAGGAAACCTCTACTAGTGGATTTCAAGCTGAATATTTGTAGGGGCTTTTTCGTTTTGAGGAAGATAGTCCTTGTCCATTCCCGGAACACTATATTCGTAGGGACCGTTATAAACAATAGGAGTTATTGGAAAATTACCATGCCCAGGAGGGGAGGAAATAGTCCATTCTAGCGTTGTGGCAAGCCAAGGATTATCGGGAGCTTGAGGACCTTTGAAGATGCTGTAAAAAAGATTCACAAAAAAGACGAGTGTTGAAAGCCCTAGACCAAAAGCACCGATCGTACAAATGACATTGAGCGGCTGCAACTGGCGAAGATGTTCATAGACCGTAGGATCGGCAATACGACGCATCATTCCTCCAAGACCTAGATTGTGCATGGGGAAAAAGGTGAGGTTAAAAAACAGAAACGTTGCAATAAAATGAATCATTCCAAGTGTTGGATTCATCATGCGACTGAACATTTTTGGAAACCAAAAATAGATTCCTGAAAAAATTGCGAAAAGACTTCCACCAAAGAGTACATAATGAAAGTGAGCTACAATAAAATAGGTATGGTGCACAAAAAGATCGACCGGAGTTGAAGCCATAAAAATACCACTTAATCCTCCAATCACAAACATCGATACAAAGGCCAACGTAAAACACATTGGAACTGTGTATTCAATCGATCCTTTCCAAACGGTTCCTAGCCAATTGAAGGTTTTGATTCCTGAAGGAACAGCAATCACCATTGTTGAGACAGCAAAAGTGGCGCTCAAAGTAAGATTCATTCCACTCACAAACATATGATGCCCCCACACAATAAATCCAAGAAGCCCAATAGAAGCCATTGCATAGACCATTGCCTTGTAGCCAAAAACAGGCTTACGTGCAAAGACAGGCATGATTTCAGAAACCAGACCCATCGCAGGTAATATCATGATATAAACTTCCGGGTGTCCAAAGAACCAGAAAAGATGCTGCCATAGTAGGGGCTGTCCTCCCCCTGCTGGTTTAAAAAAACTTGTTCCAAAATTCAGATCGAAAAAGAGCATTGCTGCAGCTGCGGAGAGTACAGGGACTGCAAAAATTAATAAAATAGAGGTGATTAAAAGAGACCAAACTGTGAGAGGAAGACGAAACATCGTCATTCCGGGAGCCCTCATAGTAATGATCGTCGTAATGTAGTTTGTAGCTCCAGCAATGGAGGCAAGTCCATTAATGAAAATTGCGATTCCCCAAAGGCTTTGACCCACTTGCGTTTGATTATAAATTGCAACGGCACTTAGTGGAGCATAAGCAGTCCAACCTGTTCCCGGAGCACCACCTGGTGCAAAGAAAGCAGCAAGGATAAAAAAACCAGAAATCACATAGAGCCAATAACTCACTTCATTGAGCAAAGGAAAGGCCATATCTCCAGCCCCAATTTTTAATGGGATTAGATAGTTTCCAAATGCACCAATAAGCAGCGGCATGACGACGAAAAAAACCATGATCGTCGCATGCATGGTCACAAGCATGTTGTAACCACCAGGAATAATCGTTCCATCATCGGACGCCAGAGTTGATGGAAGAAAACGACCAATGAGAGGCACTGGATGATTTGGAAAACCAAGCTGGTATCGAACAGCCATAGCTAGGGCTCCACCTAGTAAGAAAAATAAAAAAGCTGTCCACAAATACTGAAGTCCAATCATCTTGTGATCATAGGACCAAAGATAATGCATGATTCCTTTTTTTTCGGAATGATGGTGAGTTTCTAAGGCAATGGGATGATCAAGGGCTAGGTCAATATCAGGGGTAACAGAAACATTCATGATTTATATGATAGCTAGAATTAGGTAATTTAAAAACTTATTGTGAGATAATAGAACTATTTCCAATAACAATATTGGGTTTCTTCACTTTCTCTGCATACCAGGTGTCATATTCCTTTTGGCTTACAACACGAATCGGAGCCTTCATATTATAGTGTCCCTTTCCGCAGAGCTGGCTGCATGCAAGCTGAAAATTCCCCATACGCAATGTCCTAAACCAAACCCATGCGATCGTTCTTCCAGGGACGGCATCTTGATATAAACGAAACTCTGGAACATAAAAGGAGTGAATCACATCGCGTGATCGCAGAAAAATGTGAACAGGCTTACCAACAGGAATCACAAGTTCTGTAGTACTGAAATCTTCTTTTGCATGGGGGTCAGTAGGATCGATTCCAAATTTATTATCGAGGCTTATTTTTCGCACATCAGAACGCGCAAGAACTCCACTGGTTCCAGGATAGCGCATGTCCCAAGCAAATTGATAGCCCACAATTTCTACATTCAGAGCATCTGCTGGTGCGGGACGATGGATATTGTACCAGACTCGATTTCCATAAATAGCAAGTCCAAGGAAAATCAATGTAGGTAGCGTCGTCCAAATAATTTCTAATTTATTATTTCCATGACTGTAGTGTGCCTTCACACCCGGACGACGACGGTATTTGACGAGATAATAAATATAAACAACTTGAACGGCTACAAAAACGGAGGTAGTTAACCAGAAAATAAAATTCAAAATTCCATCGGTTGCAAGACCATTGACGGTGGCATTTTGAGGAGTCCAATAAATGTTACCAACACGTGATTCAGCCATCAGAGACATAGGCATGACCATAAGCGCCAATAAGCCTCTCCAGAATAGAGAAAATGGAGATCTAGAGCTAATATCACCGTGATCAGCTTTTATTTGTTGTTTACAGTTCGCAGAAGAACTAAGATTAGTATTGCACCATCGATGGATGGTCATGTGCAGGTGATCGAGAATCTTAGAGGGTAATGACATTTTTTTGATTGTAAACGATAGTATAAAAATCCCTAAAAAGGTTTTTTATCTTTATTTGGCTGGTGGGGTTGGGTTGGTAGCAGCTCCAGAATAAAGCTCTCGAGGAATTGCTTGAAGTTCTGACATAGTCCAAGCTTCGGTGCGTGGAGGGGTGCTAGCACGTATTTTAGCAACAAATTCTGGAGAGATTGGAGATCCATTATTTCCCCATTCAGAGCGAACATAGGTCAATACCCCCGCAATTTGCTGATCAGTAAGTTGATTCCAGGGAGCCATAGCATTGTTGTAGGGCATATTTTTAACGATAATTGGACCCTGCAGACCGTAGAGAATGTTTTTAACAAGATGATTATCTCCATGCCATCCTTGGGATAGGGCCCATTCGCTTCCCACTAGTGGAGGGTATTGTCCGGCAATACCAAGTCCTGTTTCTTGATGACAAACCACACAATTTTGAGCAAAAACTTTTTTTCCAACAACTCTTAGATCAATCGGAGCTGCTGCCCTGGAACCCCCTCCACCACTCCAGGCAACAAGTTCTGCATTATAAACATTGGACTTAAAACCGCCGCTGTAGTAGGCGAGATAGAGGCCTGCCCAAAAAAAGAGAACCATCGAAATAGCGATTAACCAGAGCGGAATAGGTCGAAAAAATCCACCATATTTTTCTGGATTGACAGAGAGAGGAGGACGATTGATTTCCACAAGATCTCTCTCGGGATTCAAGGCATCACTGGAATTTAGGTCATTTAATGGATTCACGAAGGGCTATCGTTGGGATGAATTAAGGAGCCGAGGGAGTTTCCGCAGAAACCTCAGGTAAGGTATAATCATGTTTGAGAGAAAGCAAATAGGCTACTAAATCCTGGGCATCCTTCGTTGGAACAACCTCGTACCCTGGTGGAGGAGCATGTGGACCAGTGAGAGGAATTGCTTGTGCAGAGAGCTCTCCTTGGATTTTTTGCATGTGAAAAAGGTAACGGTAGGAAGGCATGATCGATCCAGGGGTGACTTGATCTGGTTCATACAAATGATGATAGTACCAAATAGGATCGGTGAGACGACTTCCCACATTACTTAAATCAGGGCCCATGCGTCTCTTTCCAAGAAATGCAGTTTGATCGCGTAAATAATCAAGTGCTACTGAGGGACGCGTGCCCCATTTTCGATCAATATCGGAATGCGTCACATCTAACTGACGAATTTGCTGAGTATGACAGGTCATGCATCCACTAGCTGCATAAACACGAGCTCCTAAAATGGCTTGCCCACTATAATAGGGAGGTAGGATACCATCACTACCGGCAACCGATTTGAAATGTCCTAATTCCAGATAAGAGTAGACGACAACTCCGAGCCAGCTGGAAAAAAAGAGAAGTATAATAATTAAAAATAGAGATCTTAATCGATTCATAAGATGAAAAATAATCTAGCGAGGCATGGGCAATTTTTCTTCGATCATCTCCCAACGCATAGTCACAAGAAGACGCATGAAACAGAAGAAGCCAAGAAGGAGGAGGAACCAGGAAAGCGTAACAAGAACATTCCAAGGTAATGTGTAGGAGAGAATGTTAGTAAAAGTAATGACGGGGTCATTGAATGCAACTCCTTCAATCATTCCACCAAGAACCATAGAAGAAACCATGAGGCTTATTCCAACAACGGATAGCCAAAAATGGAACTGAATCAGCTTGCTTGAGGACCAAGAAATCCCTGTCAACCTAGGAATAAAATAATAAAGCCCTCCGAAAAGTGTCATTCCAAAAAATCCCAAGAAGAAGAGTAGGAAGGTCCCGCTTAAATAATCTGTAAAATTCAAAATGGCATTGAAACAAGGAAAACTACTTACTAAGGAGAGCACAGTTGCGATCACATATGAAATGATTCCTGCTGCAACAAAACGAAGTGCCGGGCTTTGATGAAGAATCAACTTTTCTGATTCTTGAAACATCCAATAAAAATTAATGACGACAGCAATCATTGGTAGCACGAGCATGATGTTAGTAACGACTCCAGCACTCATCATCCATGCAGGAATAGCCCCCCCAATAAGAGAGCTTAAGCCATTCCATCCAGAAAAGAGAAGTAACGAAAAAAATCCAAAGAGAGCCAAATAATAACTGTAAATTTTAACACCAGTAATTTTAGGAATGAGGTAGTAGATCGTTCCAAGAGCTATTGGAGTCAACCAAAACTGCATGAGAGAGCCTGCATACCAGCATTGAATGGGCCCTTGAGCGGAGCCTTGAATTTTTCCCCAAGTCAACATCAGATTAGCTGTTCCATAAATCCATGGAAAAGAGCAGAGAGCGGTGAGTAAGTACCACTCGGAAACATAGAGAGCTCGCTCTTTTCTCTCCTGAGTCAAGAGGAGTACCCAAAGGCCCATCAATAGAAAAGAGACGAAGAGTAAGAACGAAGCCCAATTAGGATATTCTAAAAAAATCACTGATGTTCCATATCCAGCAAGTACTGCTAAGGAACCTAGGAAGAGGGCACTATTCCAGAGATGTGCTGCTGCAGTGAGTATTCTTATGTGAGAAAGAGGAGTGGCACTAAGTCGAGCCATTAGCCAAAGGATAAGAGCAAAACCAAGCGGAATCGCCCATCCATAGATAAAGAGATCATAGGCAACCGGAAAAAGACGCCCGTAGGTTAGGAAGCTGATTCCATCGAGAAAAGAAGGAAAGACGAGTTTAACAGCACAGATCGATATTAGGAACAATGCTAAGCTAAAGCTAAAAAAAGAGGATCTCATCAAAAAGAGTATCGGGACACTCAGGGAGCGATCAATTTCAAGCCTCTTTGAAGCGTCCAATGGTAATGGCTCGCTGAGATAGGAGGCAGGCTCTATTTTTGAAAGTGTTGTTGCGTTATTCATGAAAAAAACTCACAGAGATAAAAAAGATTCGTTAAAAAAGGAGAGGAATTTTATAATGAGTTGTATTTTTTGTTATTTTTTGATCCCTAGGAATTGTTTTTTGGAGGTGGCACTGGTGTCGGTGTTGGCATTCCTGCAGCAACCGGAACAAGATCAATGGGAGCTATCGGATATGTTGCATGAGGTCTACGAGCGGTATCGTTGAGCCTCTTTATTTCCATCTCCATAGCTCGCTCTAAAGGAATATGGACGACTCCTTGATTCTGATCTGCCCAACCATAGGTATTTAAAAGCTCCTCATTTGCTTTGTTTAAGGCAGCTAGATTTTTTACCCTTAGTAGAGCCCTCTCTTCATCATCGGTCATGGGCTCGGGATTCCATCGCATCATTACAATGATGGCTGCTACAAATAGGATGAGTAAGCAAGCAGCCATCCATAAACGACCCCATGGAAAAGGGCCTGAGGCACGAGAAGATAGTGAGCTATCCTCGGCTAAGGAGTCTTGATGGATATGATCAGTACGTTGCTTCATCAGATGGGTGGATTTTTAAATAATGACAGTTTGAGAAAACTCGATTGAACTATCAACACTGTTAGGTTTCAGGTTCATACAACAATATGAATAGAATCTTTGAGACGCGGATCGCGTAATGGCCACAGAGGAACATCTCCAAGACGTTTTAAGAAAACGGCAGCAAGGGCTGTTCCTATAGCAATCAAGGAAAGAAGATCAAGGAAGCTGGGATGAAACCCTGCAGGGTGTATCATGGGAAGAACGACAATATAGATGTCTAGAAGGTGCATGAGTAAAATCCAGCAAGCGATACCACAAAGATAGGCAGGACGTTTTTTAGGATTACGAAAGAGTAGCAAGATGAATGGAACTAAAAAGTGCCCCAAAACAAGAATGATATTAAGAATGCACCAACTCTCGGTATTGCGACGTAAAAAATAGGTAGTCTCTTCAGGAATGTTGGCATACCAAATAAGCATATACTGGTCAAAGCCGATATAAGCCCAAAAGACAGTAAAGGCAGTCATGAGTTGACCTATTAATGCATAGTGACGTTCGGAAACAATCCCCTCTAAATAACCGACAGAGCGAAGTGCTGTTATAATAAGAAGAATCACACAAAGAGAGCTTAATGCTGATCCTGCAAAAATGTAGACTCCCCACATTGTTGAGACCCATTTGAAATCAAGACCCATGAGCCAATCGACAGCAGCAAATGTTAAACAGACCCCGAAGAAAGGAAGGCTTGCAAAGGTGATTTCACGAGCCATCACGGTATATTTAGGATCCCCATCGTTATCTTGAGCTACAGAGAGCTTGCGCAGCCAAAGAGAGGCGAGACTAAAAAACAGAAAGTAAAAGGCTGCTCTCATCCAAAAAAATGGAAGATTGAGATAAGCCGCTTTTTCTAGTAAAGCATGACTACTTCCATGAGGAATCACCATCCACTTCCAGAGTAAGGGAGCAACAAAAATCAAAGGGATAAAAAAAAGAGAAAGCACAGGAAAAAGGGTTGCTACGTTTTCCATTTGACGACGTACCCCAACACTCCACTCCACGTCAATTCCATGGTGCACTAAAATCCAAAAAAGACTCCCGATACAAATTGTTAAAAAAAAGGTAAAGGCGAAAAGCCACGAGAAAGCAAATTGCTTAGGATTGTTCATTCCAAGAGCGATGCACCCTAAAAGGGAGATAATAGAGATGGAAACTAATCCAAAAAATCGTCCTCCAACATGTTTATAATCAAAAAAACAATTACTCAGGGGCACCCCACTGTGTGCCGTGCTTTCTTGGGACTTGGACGCAGGGCCATCGTGCGTTATAGGCCGTTTGTCGTTATTATCAGAGTGTGAATTCATCAGGAAAAAATTGTATTAATGGGTATTTTTAAAAATAGATCAGCCTTATTAGAACTTTGTTTTTTTTCATCCTCCGCATTACTTGGATTGAGCTGGTAATGGAAAGGAGTCAAGAGAGAATTGTTTTTGTGCAGCTACATCTTGTGGAAGATCCTTGATGGTGGCGTGCTGAGAAAGTTGCAATGCTCTTAAGTAACAAATAATAGCCCAGCGATCTGGTACTTGAATCGTAGAGCCATAACCCATCATTGAATTTTTTCCCCAGGTAATGGTATTAAAAATTTCTCCATCGGCCATATCACGAATCCGCTGCTGTTGCTGATTAGCAATACCGTTGAGGCCATATTTAGAAGTAATCCCATTTCCCATACCACTAGCACCATGACATACAGCACAGTTAATATTATAGCGTTCTTGCCCACGCTTCATAACAGCAGCAGTTACTTCAAATGGAATTCCACTCCCCCATTGATTGCCCATACGACCAGTAGCGACATAGTCAGGAGAAGCAGAAAACTGAATATTCTGATACGGACCAAGATCCCCCATCGCATCTTGCGAGGAAGAAACATTTCCTTGAGGTGGTGCATACCCAACAGGAACTGTTCCTTTCACATGGTGACGTGCAGAACGATCATCTGAATAAAAATCACTTTCTGACTGTGCCTTATACTTTGCTTGACGCACCATATCGGGAAACAACTCTATAGGAGGTCGCTTTGACTTCCAACCACGCAAACCGGTAATTGAAACCAGTAATACTACGAGAAGGGTAAATCCAATAAAAAAATAGCGGAGCATGGCTAAATAAAGTAACGGGTAAGAGCTAACGGATAATAGATAAGTGAATTTTTTAGTGATAACTCTCCTAAACAATCCATTGCGCTAGGAGTTAGATATTTTGTTTTTTCAAAAAGTTGCATCATCGTATTTTATCAAGGTTGGAGTTTTGCTTTCACTCGTTCCCGGAATCCTCATGAATGGCAGTGAGATGATTTCCTCCCAGTGAGTTTAAAAAAGCGCTTGTTGCTTCAAATGAAAATTTCTGATCACTGGACTCAATTGCAATGAAAAATTTATCTTCTGTTACTTTATTGAAGCGATCCCAATTGAAATTAGGATGATTCCATCGTGGCAACCCATTGAGTGCAAGCATTCCAAAAGTTGCAGTCAATGCAGCAAACAAAATAGTGAGCTCAAACATAATGGGAAAGAAAGCAGGTATGGTGAATAGATTGGTCGGTTTTCCAGCAACGACGAGTGGATAGAGAAAGGAGGAGGTTCCAAATTCCAGTGCAAGAGCCAACGTAAATCCTGTTAATCCCCCAATAAAAACTAAAGCACTCAGCCACGACTTTTGAAGTCCCATGGCTTCATCCATCCCATGAATGGGAAAAGGAGAATAGGTATCCCATTTTTTATAACCAGCATCACGCACTTTTTCTGCCGCATGATAAAGATCCCGGGCGCTTTCAAACTCTATACCAAGTCCAAAGAGGGGTGCAGTTGCAGGACCAGCAGTAGTAATGGTAGGGGCACTCGTATTCATCGTAACTTTAGTGATCTTCTCCATAGTGAGGATTGGCTTCCGGAAGGACGGCCTTGACTTCAAACATACAAATCATCGGCAAAAAGCGAACAAAGAGAAGAAAGAGTGTTGTGAAAATTCCAAAGGTTCCAATGAATGTAAAGATATCAACCCATGTTGGGTGAAACATTCCCCATGAGGAGGGAAGAAAATCTCGAGCTAGTGTTGTTGCGATAATCACAAAGCGCTCGAACCACATTCCAGCATTCACAAACATACAGATGATAAAAACGACGAAAATATTTTTACGACACCATGGAAACCAAAAGACTTGCGGTGAAATCACATTACAAAACATCATGCTCCAGTAGGCCCACCAATAGGGTCCAAAAGCACGATACCAAAAGGCAGCACGTTCATAAGGATTAGCTCCATACCAGGCCATAAAGAGCTCCATGAGGTAGGCGTAACCGACAATGGATCCTGTGAGTAAAATAACTTTGCACATTTTATCAATATGCATCGGAGTGATCATATCGTGCAATTGAGGATAAATGGCCCGTGCAGGAAGCATGATGGTAAGAACCATTGCAAAACCACCGAAAATCGCTCCCGCTACAAAATAAGGAGGAAAAATAGTGGCATGCCAGCCAGGAATGACTGAGGTTGCAAAGTCAAAGGAGACGACACTATGCACCGAGAGCACCAGAGGAGTCGAGAGACCTGCAAGAAGAAGATAGGCCATTTCGTAATGACGCCATTGACGGTTTCCTCCTCTCCAACCAAGAGCGAGAATTCCATAAAAGAATTTTTTTATCTTCGTAGTACAACGATCCCGAATCGTTGCTAGGTCAGGAATGAGCCCAGTATACCAAAAGAGAATGGAAACGGTAAAATAGGTAGAGACGGCAAAGACATCCCAAAGAAGAGGGCTTCTAAAATTTTGCCAAATTGCATTGGAATTAGGGACTGGTGCTAAAAAATAGACTTTCCAAACACGACCGACGTGGAAAAGAGGATAGATTCCGGCACAAACAACTGCAAAGAGGGTCATTGCTTCAGCAGCACGGTTGATGGAAGTACGCCACTTTTGGCGTGTCAAAAAAAGAATTGCTGAAATTAATGTTCCTGCATGACCGATACCGATCCAGAAAACAAAATTGGTAATATCCCAGGCCCAAGCTACCGGGCTATTGTTTCCCCAAACACCAACACCTGTGGAGACAAGATAGCAGATAAGGAGTGGGGTGAGTAACGCAATGGGCGAAGTAATGGCAATGGAGATATACCACCAGAGAGGTGTTTTGGATTCTACAATGGTGCTAACATAACTGCTAATCCAGCCCATGGTGCGCTTGTTGAGCACGAGGGGGGGGCGCTTGATACCATCTCTCTGTGCTAACAGGTGTGGTTGGTCAGGTGACTCTTGCGAGTTATGTTCAGTGTGTTGGTCCATCAAAAAAGTTGATTATTATCCATTACAGGTAAGAGCTATCTTTACTAAAAAAAATTTATATTTTCTTTTCATGGTAGAAATCACTTGGAATTTTCCATGATCTGAGGACTAACTACTGAAGTGGAGGCTTGTGGAGAAACCACCCCGTGTTGATCAAAATGGGTAGGTCCTACATCGGCATGTTCCCCAGCAGCTTCATGATGTACAGTGCCATTGGCTAAACCGACTTTATCTGCATCTGGCATTGATGCATTGGGGTTTTTGATACGAGCCAAATAAGTCACACGAGGACGTGCATTGAGATATTTTAGCATTGTATAATCACGAGGGCTTTCTTTGCGTTGAGAAACAGTACTCTTTGCATCAGCAATATTTCCAAAGACAATTGACTCTGAAGGGCATGCTTGTTGACAGGCCGTTTTAAAAGGAGCGATTGGAGTTTTATGAGAATCACTAGCCCCAGCTTGAACCAAGCGTCCAATCTTTGCCTCTTCAATACGCTGCAAGCAGAAAGTACATTTTTCCATTACCCCTCGCATACGGACTGTGACATTAGGATTTTTTGACATCTTCAGGCTATCGGCCATTCCCTTAGGGGCAAGTGGGCCATAGTAAAGCTGATCAAGTGGGCGTAAATTATAATCAAAGAAATTAAAACGGCGTACTTTCCATGGACAGTTATTGGCACAGTAACGAGTCCCGATACAACGATTATAAGCCATGAGGTTAAGCCCATCTTCGCTATGAACAGTCGCATTAACAGGGCAGACTGTCTCACAAGGAGCATTGTCACAATGCTGACACATGATTGCCTGCGGCAACATCTCTGGATTTTTATCCGAACCATCGGGACTTGCAAACCAACGATCAATTCGAATCCAAGCCATATCACGGCCCCGACGCACTTGGTCTTTACCAACTACCGGGACATTATTTTCAGATTGGCATGCAAGCAAACAAGCATTGCAACCAATACAAGTATTGAGATCCACAGACATTCCCCACTGCTCCTGAGCAGTAAAAGGAGGACGGGTGTAGAGACCAATATTAGGAGGAATGTGACCATCCATTCCCATGGTCTGTGCAAACTTAGGATCCTCTTGGTAGCGTTCTATAGTTCCTTCACGTACAAGATCACGACCTTCCATGTTGTGATGTTCTTGTGTTTGTGCAAAAACATATTTTTTACCAGTTAATGGTTTGATGGAAACAGAGCTGGTGTAGCGAGGCGAAGCGGCAGTACGCAAAGGATAAACATTAAAGCCGACGTTACTGACAATATGAGAAATATTTTTACGTCCATAGCCTAGAGAAGCACTCACCGAGCCATTAGCATGACCAGGGAGTGTTAAGATGGCAATATCGATAGAGTGTTGTCCATCACTGAGACGCACAAAATCGCCGTCGCTAAGATGAAGGCGCTTCGCATCTGCAGGACTCATAAGTAAGGCATTATCCCATGTCAACTTGGTGACAAAGTCAGGTGTCTCCTGCAACCACGCGTTGCCACTATAACGACCATCATAAACGCTGGAGCTTGGGAGAAAGACACATTCAAAATCATCTTTTGAAAATGGCTGTTGAGGCTTTAATGTAGCAATCAGCCTTTGTACTGCAGGATCATTCCAGGAGGGTTGACTCACAGGCCATGCGCTATCTGACAAGAAACCTTGATGCAGATAGTTGTTCCAAGTGCCATCAGAATGATCCTGAGAAAAGGAATTAAAAGTTTCACGGATCAGCGCAGGCCCCTCAGCTCGCGGCTCACCGAGCAGGGCATGGAGGATTTCTAATTCAGAATAACCATTCCAGAGTGGTAAAATCATTGGCTGGACTGCACACAGCGTTCCATCAAGACTTCTCACGTCACCCCATGCCTCGAGGTAATGTGCTGCAGGCACATGCCACCGAGAAACTTTGGATGTCTCTTCTTCACATAACGAAAGATGAAGCGTTTCAGGAACTGATGCGATGAGATCGGTCCAGTTCTTTTCTGAGGATGCAGTATAAACTGGATTTACCTGAAACAAAAGAAGCTTCTTAATAGAACCTGCTTCAATAGCCTCTGCAAGATCCTTTAAAGAAGACGTTGGTTTTATTCCAGTTGCTGCCACTTCAAGGGTCGTTCCAAAATTTCCTAAGGCAGCATTCATTCCAAGCACCATTAATTGAATGCCGATAGACTGCTCTCCCCCAGCAAGAACAAGGCTCTTCCCTTGATTTGCCAGCAAATCCTCCACAACTGCTGAGACCCATTTTTGAGATTCGCTGGAGAGTTCGATCGTGGGATTATTATGAATCCAGGTGGTGGCTAGTAATTTTAGGGAGGCATTGTTGGTCTTGGTGCCAACAAGAAGAGACATTGCTGCTGTGAAAGCCCCCAATTGACGGGCTTGAAGCCTGAAACGATGATCAGCTAAGCCACCCGTAAGGCTGTAATGATTTTCTACAGCATAGAGACGATTCATCTGCTGGTCGGGATTGCGCCGGGCATAGAATCCATTGGCTAATCCAAAACCAGCTACAGAAGGATTTAAAAAATCAGCATCCAGAGCAACAATAACATCTGCTTTCTTAAAGTGGTAGATCGGCCGTACCCCTTCTCCTAAAGCAGTATCGCACGCCTGTTCGAAAAAGTGAGTAGATAGGGGTTCATACTCAACCCATGTTATTTTTGGAAATTCTTTTAATAAAGCATCACGCAAACGATCACGCGTTGGAGATCCTATACGCTCGACCACTATAGCCATTCCTTCACCTCCATTGCTCAAGGCTCCTTCACGAAGATGGGCAAGATATGAATCAAGCTTTGAGGAGGTTGCCTCTTTTCCATCCAAGGTAATGGCTTTGGAGCGATAGGGATTATAGAGGTCTAACAGCGAAGCCTGGGCAAAGGCATCGGTAGAGCCATTACTCATGGGGTGGAGTGGATTCCCTTCTATTTTCGTCGGACGCCCATCAGAAGTCGTTACAATGAGTGGAATAGCACCTGCTGGAGCAGGCATCGTGGTTGCATAGTAAAGAAATTTTCCAGGAATTGTCCATTCTGCAGAGCGGGTAAATGGTACCAAATAAGCCTCAGGACGCCGGCATGCTGAAAGACCAATACCGGCTAAAGCAGCAGAAGCCCCCGTTAATCGAAGAAAGTCACGACGCGAGAGCCCTTGTGTTTCATGTTTCTCTCCAGCACGATCAGCACCAGCTGGAAACTCACGTTGTAACGATTCGTTAAAAATAGCACTATTTTCACGCTCTTGGGAATTCCTCCAAAGAGTCGGCTGAACGTCGCGTGCTGGATGTTGAAAAATACGTTTCACTTTAAAAACAAGAGTACAATTTTAGTAAGAATGATCAGGCGTTGCAATTTAAGAACCGCTGTTGAGACTCTCTAAAAGGGATGAAGAGCGAGAAGTGCAGAGGTAAAATAACTCAGTTCTAGTGATAGTACGCAATCGTGAGGGAACTGGAGCAGCACAGATTATCACTGCATTTGTAGAGTATAATAAAGGGTTCATCGGTGGCATCCTCCACAAGTAACGGGTGGATTCACATTCCACTCCTGTTTGAATTTCATTCCCATCTCAAGTTGTGCGTCAATAGACTTAGGATGCCACTCCATATTATAAATTTCGCTTGGTGGTCGAAGAAAATTTTCTGGAGCACGATGGCATTCCAAACACCAGGCCATACTCAGGGGCTTGGCCTCATAGACCACAGACATTTCATTAATAGCTCCATGGCAGCTGTAGCAACTCACACCACGGTTCACATGGACAGCATGATTGAAATAGGCATAGTCAGGAACCTTATGAATGCGAACCCATGGAATTGGTAAACCCGTTTTCCAACTCTCTTGTACCGGGGCTAATCGGGGGCTTTCCCACTTGATTTTCCCTTGACCATGGCAATTAATGCAGGTTTGCGTGTTAGGAATATTAGAATGGCTCGCCACCTCCACAAAGCTATGACAGTATCGACAATCCATTCCGAGCTGCTGGACATGAATCGCATGAGAAAAAGGAACCGGCTGGTCTGGCTGATAACCAACACGAGTGTACTTTGGGGTGAAATAATACCAGATTCCGCCGACTAGCCCAGCACCGATGAGCGTCAAGCAGACGATCAATTTGAACGGCAATAAATTGGACCAGCGTGGAAAAAAATTCGACATTAACTTATTTCAAAAGAGGGAGACTAAAAAAAGAACTACCAAATGAAAAGAATAGCTCTTTTTTTAAAAAAATGCGAGCGCTGAGTCTAATCGCGCGTTACCAAGAATCAATCTTTTTTAGGTCAAAAAGAGAAAGTTTTAAATATTCTTGGGGAAAAATACTGCAATCGATTCCTTCAGAGTGAAGAGAGGTGCAACAGATAAGAAAATAAAAAGTTTATATTTGGGTTACCCGGATATTTTATACTGAAGTGTCATGAGGTAGCAGCGAAGGCTGACCCGCATATTTCATACCGATTCTGCTGCGGCTTGCGAACACCTGATGGATACTGCGTCAGTCTCGAATTGCTCCTCGGGCAGTATGAGTCCCTGCCGCCCAAGTCAAAATGGGAGTCTAACGCAGCATCCATCTGACTTCCACGCTTCCGTATTAGATCGGGATGAAATATCGGAGTTAAAACAACATGATTTTTTATTGTAATAACAGAGTCTGAATGCAACTAATAACTTCATTTTATAGAAATTAATTTCTTAACTCTTGTATTGAATCAACCAACCTGAACCCCTCAACACCTCATGAAATCCCTTCTCTTCTTAGTCCTTCTACTTGTTTCTGGAATCATCACCCTAGCACCCTCCAAAGTTCATGCTATCGAAATTAGCAATCAACGAGTGATCAGACTCACTCTAAATGATGCAAATAACTCTCATAACTCCTCCCTAGAAATAGCGCTTGAAGATACTATAGAGGTTGAACTTGAGAATAATGGAAGCATTGGAAACAGCTGGCATTTTTCTAATTTTTCTCAAGGTGAAGTGATCTCCCTCAAGACATCTAATGATGGAGTGATTAAAAACTCTCCTGAAACCAAACCTTTAATGGGTGCTCCGACAACTTATGTCTGGCTCTTGAGTCCTGTTTCTGTAGGCGCAACTAGCATTCGTTTCATTCAGACCGACAGATCTGGAAATCAATCCCAATCAATAGATTTCAATATTGTTGTTTCTCCAGAAAAATCAGACCTGCAATAAAGTTTATCAATACTCTTTTGATAGAGTGATCTCAATGGGAGGACATCAGTGTTAAAAAAAATTACTGATGCCCTTTACCTGCATAGTCAAATTAAAAAGAGACTATTCAATTCCCACATCCCAGATATAACGGACTTCCCGGAGCTGATGCTGCATAAAGCGTCTAGTCATGGTATCTTTGGGAAGCCTTCCAATCCTCATTCGCTCTTCAACGTTTAAGGCATCAGCAGCAAAAGGCTTCCCTGCTCGATAGGCCACATACGATTCACAAAAGACATCACCAGGCAGGGCCCTCACCATTTCTATGTGCTCTTTCATGATTTGCTCTGATTCGGCAAGCCTCTTGTGATAAGAGGGAGAAAAAATATCGAGAAAACTTGGCTCTAAGAAAAAAAAGAGAACGAAAGCTCCAACTCCGCCAAGTGCTAATAGATAACTATTTTCTCGAATAAGAAGAGTGAAGATAACCCCTAATCCAATCGAAAGGGCAATCACTAGATCAAACTGGGCATTGACGAAAACCCCGTTTCCAAGACGCTGTATAAAGCCAACGATTAGTCCAATAAAAATCATCAGAGTCACCAGACAAATGGAGGATTCTTTTCGAAACTTCCAACTTGCTGCAAACCAAAATAGTAGTCCTACAGAAAGAGCCCCCAGATCAGAAAAAGCATGAATCACTTTAAAAAGGAGCCAGGTGCGTGGAGTCGTAAAATTATAATAAAAATTAAATCCATAAACACTTAGACAAATCGCAAAACCTAAGAGAATCAGGGAAAGTGCAAAGAAGGAACAAAAGAAAAAAACTTTCCATTTTTTTTGTATGACTAACCAAAGCATGATGGTTAGCGGCATTGTAATAATGTTATGTTTAAAAAATCCGGCAATCACCATCACAAATATAGCTATCCAATAATTCCGATCTTGTTCCATCGCCTTAATGAAAAGAAAAAAACCGATAATCATGATTGCTTGAGCTAAAAGCTGTGGATCATTAGCACCTACATACCATTTAAAAAAAATAGTGAGTGTTCCAATAAAATAGGTAACCCCAATAAGACTCCCCTGAAAAGAGTCTGCTAATTTTCCAGAGGTCAGGGAGAGCTGTTTTATAATTTGAGCAATAAAAAAAGAGATGACTCCTATGGCCAGTAAGGAAAGAAGCCGGCCCGCTAGGATAGTATCTCCAAGCATCTTTCCCAAGGATCCCACGATATAAAAAGAGAGCGGAGGATAGTTATTGGTGATGAGTTGATTCGGGGAAGGATAGAGCTGCATCTTTCCGAGAGCTGCATCATCAAAAAAAGCATTCCATCCTTCATTCGAGTTAATTATGATTTCTAAGAAAGAACGCTGTATCGACCAGAGTAATGAAATCGTAGCAATCAGAAAGAAGAGCAGGAGACTCCATGAGAATACTTTTTTCAAAACAGGCTCCGAGGGCATAAAACTTACAAGATTTAAAATTATTAATATCTCATTTTAAAAAGAAACGTTTTCTAAAATGATCTATTATATTATGAATAACCGCTATGAATGTTGAACATTACGTAGCGACACTACCAGGTCTTTTTTGGATTTGTCTTATTGCACCAGTATTTTTTGCCCTAATAGGTATTTACATAGCGAGAAAGCTCATTGAGCCTCATAAAAGAAATCCCCATCACGATATTGCTCATGCTATTCTTGGGCCTGTGGCTACTATCTTTGGTATTTTGGGAGCATTTATTGTTGCAACCGTATGGCATCAATATGAAGACACATCACTGAACTTACATGAAGAGAGCAATGCTTTACGAAGCCTCTATTTCGATGCAGAGGCTTTAGGTCCGGAGTATACCAAGCAAGTTCAAACCCTTTGCAAAAACTATCGAGAAGCCATTATTACTTATGAGTGGAAAATTGTTCAACAGGGTAGAGATACTCTTTTAGCAGATGCTATTATCGCCAAACTTTCCAAACTCTATCTTCTCTACCCGATTAACTCAGCAAAGGAATCTATTTATTTTAAACAGAGCATCGATAATTTAACAAAGCTGAGAAAATATCGTGAGCTACGTATTGAAGATTCCTGCACAGGATTATTGCCTCTGCTTTGGATTCTTTTTTTATTAGCAGGCACGACCTTAGTATTAGTAAGTCTTTTAATGATCTCTTCACCAGGAAAGACTCATGGAGCTATGGTTGTTTTGCTTGCCATGTTAATCGGTATTATGACCTTTGCTATTATTAGTCTCGACTTTCCTTTTAGTGGATTCACTAAATTGAGCACTATACCGCTAGAAAACATTCCTATGGATGCATTGCGTTAGTGCTTCACTACCATACATTCTAGTAGAGCAAGACTATAGTGTATTACATTGAAATTTTACGTTGAAGAGAAAATGCCAGCAATCTGCGAGCTCATTCATTTTTGAGGCTAATTCATGTTTCTCCTTTTTTTCTTAGTCTACTTTGCAAATATAGGTGCTCCGTTAGCCTCAGGATCATCGACTATTGATACACCTCTACCACATCAAGGATCACTTCCCCACACCTCACTCTCCATTGGAGGAATCGACCTTGATGTTGAGCTAGCTACAGATGAGGCTTCGCGTGAGAAAGGCCTTATGAATCGGAACTCTCTAGACCCAAATAAAGGAATGCTTTTTGTATTTCCAAGAGCAAAACAAGTTTCTTTTTGGATGAAAGAAACTTCTCTAGCTTTAAGTGTGGCCTACATTAACAGCAAAGGTCGCATTATGGAGTTTCATGATCTAGAACCGTTCAGTGAACATTTGATTTCCAGTCGGTCTTCAAATATAGTTTATGTCTTAGAAGTAACGCGTCACTGGTTTAGAGATCATAACGTGCTAGCTGGAGATTTAATCACAGGGCTCCCCTCGCCCTTAATGGCACAATAAGAATCTCATTGAATAGCGCTATTCCTGCTTATCATCTAAGAGTACTGTTTCATTCTCCCGTGCGGTTAACCCGCAGCCTCCGTAAGTGATTGGTATGAAATATCAGGGTAAGTGATCATTACCTTGTTGCAAAAAAGAATTTTCCTCTTTGCATTTGACCAACGCACCTTTTTGCACTTACCTATAGGACCTCATTGCGGCCGTAGCTCAATTGGATAGAGCATCTGACTACGGATCAGAAGGTTCGGGGTTCGAATCCCTGCGGCCGCACCAGATCGTACTAGGCGTTAGTAATGAACTAGTATTTGCACTTTCTTACCTCAATCATTTTTAAGTAAATTGGGTAAATCTACTTCTCCGCTACAGCTCGCAGAATCACTACGCCTCAAAAAAGATTTTGTCTGGCTTGATTCTTTACTTCCCCAGATATCTCGTTCACCCCAAGAAGAGGGACTTTCTCTTCTAGCTGCAGAGCCCGATCTCATTCTCGAAGGAGGACCTCATGATTGGTCTTTATTAAACGAAGAACTTCAAAAAAGAGCGCAGACTAGAAGCCATAGAGTACAGGAGGAAGTGTTTAAGCATTCTCATTCTAGAGCGAGGAGCACATGCACTCCACACCAACAACTCAGGGGTGACCACTCCACTTGTGAATCAGCATCTGGAGCTGCCATAGGTTACTTTCGTTATGATGGTTCCTTTTGTTTTGGATTTTATGAACAAGTATATCGCCATGTAGCAACGCCAACAGCCTCGTACTGGTCCACCTCTCTTCCTGAAATGGAGTTGCAACAACCAAGGTTTACTGAAATCACCCCTCTCTCTTTTCGCTCTCATCTTAGTGCCGACGAGTATTGTCAAAAAGTACTTCTAGCCCAGAAGGAGATTGCTGCTGGTAATATTTATCAAGTTTGCCTCGCACATCGCTTCCAAGCAGCTTTTAATCAAGATCCGTGGCCATACTACTTAGCACTACGCAAGAAAAGCCCTGCACCTTTTGCAGCCTATCTTCAACTAGGCCAAGAAACGATCTTATCCACTTCTCCAGAATGTTTCCTGAGGATAGAGGGGGATAAGATCAATACCTACCCAATTAAAGGAACCCGTCCTCGAGGAAGGTCTCAAGTAGAAGATGCACAGCAGCGATGGGAGCTTCAACACTCTCCCAAGGAAAAAGCAGAGCTCATCATGATTACGGATCTAGAGCGCAATGATCTCAGTCAAATCTGTGAATATGGAAGTGTTACCACTCCTGAACTTCTTGAACTCAAATCTTATCCTCATCTCTATCATCTTGTTTCAAGAGTTCAAGGAAAGCTTCGTAAATCTATTTCTCATGTAGAAGCTGTTGCTGCCTGCTTTCCCGGAGGTTCTATTTCAGGAGTTCCAAAAAAAAAGGCCCTAGAAATTATTGACCGACTAGAACCGGTGCCACGTGGTCTTTTTACCGGAGCTATTGGCTATTTTGGTTTTGATGGATCGAGTCAGTTTAGTATCGCCATTAGAACATTAGTCATTCATAACGCATGTGCAGAATTTCATGTCGGCGCAGGTATTACCAGCGATTCGATCCCTCATGAAGAATGGAAAGAGACCTTGCACAAAGCTGCAGGAATACTCGAAGCAACATCGATTGTTTAGAGCATTTTAAATAGTTAGCCCGGATATTTCATACTGATCGCGACGAGGAGGCTAAGAAGACTGATGGGGTAAGGCAGACGAGCATTTTGATGCAGGGCTGTATGTGTACATACTGCCCAAATCAAAATGTGAGTCTAACGCAGCATCCATCTGACTTCCCTGCTTACGTAGGTGATCTGAATGCAATATCCGGGTTAGCCCAAATATAAAAAAATTAGCCCGGATTATTGCTAATCCGAGCTAATTAGAATTTGAACTCTACTAATAAAATTTAGCAGAGATAATCGCTAATCTAAGCCTAGCGAAAATCACGGCGAGGTTTACGACGATCATCAGAACGTCCTCCACCACCACCATAACCACCACCATAGCCGCCACCATCACCAC
>Ga0114975_10000572_pt1 | contig 27812 bp, 53 predicted proteins | sample S_130626_EF_Meta_FD_87031 | JGI IMG/M metagenome (GOLD analysis project Ga0114975, IMG submission 87031) | Freshwater microbial communities from Lake Simoncouche, Canada to study carbon cycling - S_130626_EF_MetaG | ecosystem: Environmental > Aquatic > Freshwater > Lake | place: Lake...
AGTGATCAAAATCACCACCACTAGATATAGAGGTTGTTGATTCGTTTACTCTCTCTGATAGGAATGTTGTGAATTTTTTAATGTTTTCCATATTTATTGTTTTTTTATGTTCTATATATCACATTTCAAAATGGGTTTCTGTCTTTCACTTAAAAGGACCTGGTCTCCAGGGAGATATATAGTGACATGAGACACTTGCATCAATATAGAGGGTTTGGGATCAAAGAGGCAATGAAGCCAATTAGTCAAATTGAAGTCAAAGGGAATACTCCCGAAGGGTGGGTTACTACCGACAACTCGCTGTACAAGAAATACGTGTTTGAAGACTTTAATGTTGCCATGGAGTTTATGAACGAAGTCGCAGAGGTGTGCAACCAAATGAATCACCATCCCAAATGGACCAACATCTACAAGGAGGTGGAGTGCTGGCTCAGAACCCATGACGCAGGAGATGTGCCTACAGAGAAGGATCATGAGCTCGCACAGGCTATGGATGTCATAGCATCCAGGCTCAGCTAAGAGAGGCCAAAGGGGTTTAGTGGTCTGGGAGATTCCCAGACTTTTTTGTGGATGGAGGTAGTGCCATACTCCCTTTACTAGATCCCCCAGGTACAGGTCCCAAACATAGTATGTTAGTAAGATAGTATGTGCTAGGGGGCAAGGCCAAGGGAGCCTGGGAGACTCGGAAAAGAGGCCCTTATAGAATCCCCTCTGCAAGGGCGAGCGACCACCCAGGGTGGGTGCACGGGAGTTCCGAGACTTCCGCGGTTTCGTCCGGCGTTCATCTTAGCTGTCCGGGATCTTTCGGCCAGCCCAGGCTCATATGGGAAATTCTGGTAATTTGTGGGAATTTGTGTGAAAATCTGGGATTGCCCCAGCCCACGGGGAACCTTCGCGACCTCTTGGTAGAGTCCGCCCCGCTAGCTCGCCCCAGCCTATATGAAAACACTCGCCCCGCCGCATCTGAGCCTGCCCTTGCCTCCTATAGTACGGAACTTAATCGTGGTGGGCGGGTTTGGCCCTCAGATAAGCCTGGTTTGGCCCGGATATATAGATGCATGAAACATATCCGCACAATGAACGAAAGCTGGGACTACGATCGCTACCTAGATCCTCCGGACTACGGACCAGATTCTGAGCCCTACTATGGGACAGAACTCCCTGAGGGCGAAAGGCTCTTCGACGCCATAGCCATGAGCACATCTGGTGGGCTACTTAAACGCCGGGGCACTAACGAGCTCTGGTGGATGGACCTAGATGGAGAAGAGGTGCGAGAGGCCATGGAGTCCCTTGGATACTGGCCCAGATGGGATGATGACGAAGGTACCCCCTTGGCTTTTGATGAGGTTGACCTCACAGCCTTTGTGGACTTCGCCACCGATCTATACCGTGGGAACACCAGAAACCTGGGCAAGTACAATCCCTCGGATTTTCTCGGCGACGGTCTCAAGAACTGGTACCCCACAACCAGGGATGAGGCTGGACGGTACGTTGGCCAGGAGGAAGGGGAAGGCGGGCTTAAGCCCATTGTGAAGGTTGACGCAGATCTGGCGGAGGAGCTTATTAAGGAGGTGGGCTCATGGTACCTCTTATCCAAACCTCGGAGCACCAAGTACCAGACGAATTCGGCTTCGGTTAACACCACGGCATACCGGAAGATCGTGAATGCCCTGGCTAAGGCTTATCCCCCACAAAAAAGTTAGGGGCAGGTTGGAGTCTACTCTCCCGGAATCTTTTGAATTCCACGCCCGTGACCGGTGTCCCCTAGTGCCACAAAGTAAATGTATGACATTCCCCCGAGATAAAAAAATAATCGGGGGATTTTTTTTGGGGAGGAGAATCCGTGATGCCGTCAACAAAACCGTGGTCAACGGTTCCGAGCCGTTGCACATGCAGGTCTTGCGGTGAAACAAAATTGTCGTTCCCACATATAATAAGCATCCAGAAAGATCTCTGGACAAACAAAAAAACAAAAAACAAAAAGATGAAAAAACAATTGAAATTGGTTGCTTTAGCTTTGATGCTAAGTTTTACCGCGTTCACAGTTAGTGCTCAAATGAAAGATTGTAAAATGAGTGCAATGAATTGTGCATTTAAGAAATCAGACAAGATGTTGGAAGGTACAGTTTCTTTGACTAAAGCAACTGACGTTAAAGCAACTTGGACCCTAAATCCAACAGTTGGTTACTTTGTAACTAATCGCGTTGCCGTTGGTCTATCTGGACAATTAGGTGAAACCGCAGACGTTAAAACAACAAACGTGGGTGTATTCGCAAGATGTTACTTTATGAACATCGGACAACACGCACACGTTTTCTCACAATTGGGTGTTGCTAGCAACTCCTCTACAGACGCTGGTGTTAAAACAACTTCGACTACAGCAGGTCTAGGTCTTGGTGCTAACTACTTCGTTAGTCCAAAATTAGCTCTTAGTATGAAATTAGCAGATCTAGTAAGCTACACTAACAGCGATTCACGCTCAACATTAACAGTAGGATTTGATGGCGTATCTAATCCGTTCACTACCGGAAGCTTTGGGGTACTTTATAAGTTCTAATTCGTTTATCGACTAACCCCTATAGTTGATAAGCCAGCCAGGAATTGAAAAATTCCTGGTTTTTTTTTGTAATAAATTTTTTTATCTGAAAGGGAAGCCTTACATTTGGATTCTAAAACAAATAATTATGAAAATCTTATTAACACCAGAGGAATCAGAAAAATTCTTTTACAACTCCCTTTGTAATGGCTTAGGCTATGTTAGTGGCTACGACATAGAACTCACCTTTGCCGAATCGCATTATAAAGCAGCCCGTAAGAAACTTGATGGACCCTGCTTTGAAGATGTGCTTATGCAGATCTTAAGAGATGGCAAGCCACTTAAAATCGTGGATCATGGATGTGACGGTGAGTATAACCGAACCATCACTCTAAAGGATGTGCACGAGAAGGTACAGACCACAGACGCTAGCTGGTTGCTTCAAATGGAAAACGAAGAGGACGACGCCACCACAGCAGACTGCATTCTGCAAACTGTCTTCTTTGGAGAAATCATCTTTGGATAATTTTTTTATCTGGAAAAGATTCATTATCTTTACTTTCTAAAACAAAACAACTATGCGTGTAATAACACTCTACAAATTCGATGAACTTCTACCAGAGGCCAAGCCCAAGGCCCTAGAAGAATTCAGGGAAGAGCTAATGCAAACCCAGAGTCCAGAAGCTCTTCAATGGGCTATAGATGACTGTTCACTGTTCGAGCCTCCTCACAAAGAGATGGTGGATCTGCTCGGGGAAGACTACTACGACAGGAACCTTACCCCCGATGGCAAGTATGGCCAGTTCGTCTTCAAAAATAAACGCAGGGGCATTCTGGTCGATCTGGATAGCAGCGACCTTTGTATAGCCGATCCCCTGGAGATAACCAACGAATCAATGTTTCTGAAGTGGCTCGGTATACCTGAAGCAATGCAAGACAAGGTTAGCTGGTTCATTCAAGACGGCACCTTCGGTACCCAACTGAATATAGAGTACGCCGACTGGGTCTTAGAGGATGAGGAATTATCGGTTGATCCAGACGATCCCGTCTTCCAAGCCGCTAGAGATAAATTCGAATCCCACCTGGGTTCAATTCTAGACCGCATTCAAAGTGGCTACGATGAATACTTCTCTGATGAAAACCTTACAGAGATGTTATCTGAATCAAATGTCGAGTTTAGCGAAGATGGAACCATAATAGAGAATTCACTTAATTTAAACTTTTAAATCAAAAAAACCAAGTATATGTCAAACGAAGAAAAAACCCCTCGCACGTTAGAACAGTTAATCGCAGACTTTAATGCCAGCTCTGGCGAGTTTGCCAAATTCCATAAAGAGCTAGGTGAAAGGGAAAAGATTCTCTTCAAAGGATGGTTGCACCAGATGAGAGCCATGCCTCCATCTTTTTCAGCGGACCCAAATATAGGGATGGTTGGGGGATTGATAGATCGAAAACTTTAGTTGGATTTGCTGTAGAATATATAAACGGAAATGGCAGCAGTAAAATTCATTTGTAAGACTAATAACAAAAAGAACCACGAAGCTATCAAAGGCAAAGTTTATATGGCAGGTGGGGCTCTCCTAAGGGAAAAGATCTATCGAGACACATCGACCGCATTTGAATCTGAAATGGAAATTATATCCGAAGGTGGAACCCTTTATAGGGATGTTAAAGAAAACGGGCTTTCAATTAGTGCTAACATTGTAAACTAAAACACTTATCCTATGTTTCAAGATGACGACGAAATGGACCACGGTTCCGACGAGCTGCACAAGCAACTAACAGAAAGAGCCAAACAAGAATTCATTGAAGGATGTTACCAAGCTTACGATCTGTTAGTTAAAGACGGTTCAAAAACATTGGAAGAGGCTGAGATCTCCTCCATTCAAAAGGCAATCAACCGTATGACCTCCTACTTTATTATGCAGGAGGAATATGAAAAGTGTCAGTTCCTAAAAAGATTCGTTGATGAAAACATGCCGGGATTTGAAATAGTTCCGGATGAAACAATTCAAAAAGATCTAAATGATTAAGCTTATGAGTTCAAAGAAAGACAGCAAAGTTTCATTTGAAAGCCAAACCCTTAATTGCACAGGATGCAAGGAGCCAGTCAAGAATGTTGATAAGAACGCGGTTGCTGTCCTGTGCTGGAAATGCTCAACCAAAATGCCAATAGGCTATAAACAAGAAAAAATCAAAAAGTAAAATGGATCCAAGATCAGAAGCATTACTAAAAGACTACAACAAAAGTGTTGAGAAGCTAGCAAGAGGGGTCTACCTACAGCTTATAGCTATCAGAAAGGAAATAGACCTTGCTAGGATTAATCCGGAGGACAAGGCGTCTATTCTTTTAAATTCAATCAATATCCTAACTCAACCTCACACTTCATTCCCTGATGGGTCGCAACAAAAGCAACAGTAACCCGATGCTAATCAAAATGCTCCGCCGGCGATACCGTCGGTACAAGAAGATGCGTGGACTTATTAAAGAGACTATGAGAAGAGGTGGGGAGTCGGAAAGGTTAAGAAGGAGAATGGAAAGGCAGGCTCAGATTAGAAAGGAGAAGGGGATAATAATATCCGGGCTAATAAGGAGCTGGGATCTAAAAGAAATCAAACCTCCAACCAGAGAGCTATATGACACCCTTCAGTGGTTCCATCACGGGTTAACAATAAAATATTTAAGAGATCTAGAAAAACATTTTTGGAGTTGATATATAACTTCATACGCCCAATTTTCAATAGAGAAGGAGTTTCAAATTTTGAGGCTCCTTTCTTTTTTTAAAAAGATCCCAAAATATTTTTTTATCCAGTAACTACACCCTACTTTTGTAACAGATAAATAGGTATAAACAAAACCAAACAACTATGAAATTTTACGGTATAGCAGACGCACACGGTATCGAAAGCTTTAAGCCAGTCACATACAATGTGAACAACGAAGGATTCGAAATAGATCCAAGAGAGCTAAGTATGATGATACTAAGAGCTAATGCCAACAGACACAGACACTCTGTAGTTTATCAGGTTAGTCTTTCGATAGCTTCCGCTAGGGAGGTAAACGAATTGCTAGATGCAGGAGAATATCCTGAGGCTTTAATGAAACTTAAGGAGGTAGCCGAATCTATAATGTTAGCAAAAAGTCCAGGTGCTGAGAAGAGTTGGGGACTTATTCCTAACCCAGACTTGGATCCGTATTCTTAAAACCAAAACTTAAAAAAATGGGTGTAACAAAAGTACACGACGACTACAGAACAAACGAGCTAAGTCTTATCCCAGGAGGTAAGACAGTAACGGTAACTTACGATAATGGAGCTAAGTTTATCTATGATAAAGTTAAGAATCCCGGTAAGTACATAAAATCAATTTCGGAAAAGGAAGATGCTAAAGGTTTAATAGTCCGCATCGAAGTCGATGGAAAGGAAGTCTGGACTAACCTTAGTAGAACAAATCCTTGGGACATTTAAAAATAAAACAAAACATGGAAAACACACTTAAAAAAGGGAACAAATTATTAAACGCATTTCTTATTGCTTTGGGATTGATCATTTTCTTTTCATTCCCATTACTTCTAGTTTTCGGATTAAAGCTAATGGGTCTTCAGGTATCAGTAGGATTTGGTAGCTGGTTCGGTGGATTATTAATCTCCGCATTCTTAATCTTTGTATTTAGATTTTCAGAATTTAAAACCAAGTAACATGAGCACAGGTAAAACCGTCGATCTAATCTTAATCAAAGCGGAAATAGCTAGATACATTCCAACAGCAGACGCTAGGATACTAAGTCAACTTGGATACGCCTTATTAGATAGAGAAATATCAGAGGATTCAATTCATGATGACATTGGTTCTGAAGTTATTGAATCTCTACTAGATGAAATTGAATTCGCAAGTTATGAAAGGCTAAAGGAGATTCACACCGCTCTTAAAGAACAAGGCATTATAAAATAAAAAGCAAAGTTTACTAATTGGTTAAAATCCCAGGCATTAGCTTGGGATTTTTGTTTTCGGAGGTTGCGAAAACTTCCCCGCAGCGAATCCCGAAACCGTGGGCAACGGTTTTCCGAGACGGCTTCTAAATCTTTTTTTCTAAATTATTTTTTTCTTTCGAGGGTTTACCTTACTTTTGATTCCTTAATTAATATTAAACCCAAAAAATGGAACAAAACAATTCAAATGCTGGACGTCGTCCAAACAACTATGCTCGATTGACCATGGTACAGAAAAGACAAATTGCTAAACAAGCTCGCCGTCGTGGTGATGTAACACGTGTTGCACGCAAGACAGGATTTGCTATCAGCACTGTTAGTGAAGTTCTTTCAGGTAAGTACAACAACAAGCGTATCGTAAACGCCGCTTATGACATGAGTCGCGGACGTAAGAACGCAAAGGCTACAGCTCAATAAGAGTTAGCCGGTTAACTTCTAAGACCCAGAAAATTCTGGGTCTTTTTTTTGAAATAATTTTTTTATCCAGAAAAGATGCTGTACATTTGGATTCTAAAACAAAAAGACTATGGAAAATGAAAAATTTGAAATTGCAGTCTTCGATAGCTTCGACGACTCCGTCGCTATTACAATTGAAGGGGACCTAAGCTATGAAGATGCCTTAGAGAAGGCAACCAATCTCTTTGAGACCGGAGACCACTATGGTGTGGAAATCATAGACCAAGATCCTGATAACATGGAACCTATTGTTTGGATAATGACCAGAGACGATGATGACAACTTTGACGATTTCATAGACCCGGATTTCATAGACCCTGCGGGAGGTAGAGGATTACATTCCCACGTTTAATTTTTTTTCCTAGAAAAGATTTTGTATCTTTAGGTTCTAAACAATCAAAGTTATGACAACAAGAGAAAAATTAATGAAGCTGTTGGCAGATAAGTACAACGACATGTTCCTAAGAACAACAGAAGAGTTTGACGGAAGCACTAGTGGTATATGGAGTAGTGGCGAAACCTATCTAGAGGCTAAGGATGGATTCAACCTCTTCGACTACTACACCGAGAACTACAAGAGGTATGAGTTTGGGGTACACAATGAGCTAGTTGATTTTCTAGACAAGCACGGTTGGTATGCCGAGTGGCACGATCCAGGAACGATAATGTTCTATCCTGCATAGAAAAAAGTTGAGGGATCTTTGCTAGACTGGTTCCCTCCTTGTATCTTTACATTCTAAACTAAAACAAAACAAATATGGGACGTTACTATTCAGGAGACATTGAAGGTAAATTCTGGTTCGCAGTTCAAAGCTCGGACGACGCATCTTTCTTCGGAGGATCTGATGAGGAAGTATATCATCAGGATGAAAATGGTGATGACTACCCGGAGCCATCCGAAATCGAGTACTTCTTTCAGACCGGTGATCTTGAGGAAATAGACCACGGTATCGAAGAGTGCCTAAGTCAACTTGGAGATCGAAAAGGTCAGCTCGATGCTTTCTTTGCACGCTTGGATGGTTATAACAACACTATGGTTTCAGAGTCTCTGGAGATTAATGTAATAGAGGTTAGACCTCTTCTTGAGTGGTATGCCCGTTTGGAGCTTGGTGTTAAAATCCGTGACTGTGTAAAGGAAAAAGGACAATGTTCATTTAATGCAGAACTCTAAAATTATAACAATGAAAACAACTATCCAGGAATTCAAAGCTTTATTGAAAAAGGATTACAAGGAGTATATGGATAATATTCCCCATGATGACGATGCCATGCCGATGAGCGAGTATCATTCTAATAATGCGGACATCTATGAAAGGCAGTGTGGGGTAGTATGGGATGACCATAATGAGGAATGGTCCTACACCTTTGAAAATGAGAATTATAAGGATGAGGAAGACGATGATGAATTTTTCTACTAATAATTTTTTTATCTGGAAATAAGTTGTTACTTTTACATTCTAAACCAAACAAATAAAAATTATGGCAACACGTTCAAGAATCGCTATTGAAGACCAAGACGGTAAAGTTCGTTCAATCTACTGTCACTGGGACGGCTATCCATCCAACAACGGCAGAATCTTATCTGAGAATTACAAAACCCAAGAGAAGGTGGAATCCCTAATAGCACTTGGGAGCATCTCATCACTTAGACCTGAGGTTGATATTCCGGAAGGAGTACATCACAATTTCCAAAATCAGGACGAAGACATTACGGTGGCTTACCATCGAGACAGAGGCGAAGACCTAAGAATTATGGAACATGAAAGTGCGGATGACTTTAAGACAAGCGACGTTGAAGAGTATGGTTATCTTTTCACTGCAGCTGGAGAATGGTTATTTGTTAACGGACATGTTAACGAATCAAGACGAGAATTTGAAACACTCGAATCTGAGTTAGCTAAGGTGGTGAATTAAAATAGTTTTTGGTTTGGTGAATACCAAAGTCTAAGCCCCGTAAGGCTTGGACTTTTTTATGCGAGATGAGCACTCCAATCTCCAAGGTTCAGTGCGTAAACCGTTGAACCTAATCCCTTTCTGAATAGAGTTATATCGTGAGCAAGTAATTTAATACCAGCATTTGCATTAACTTCAGGGTCTGCCCATTTAGCACCCATAGCAAAAGTTGCACCGTTGTAGTTAGATGTTGGTACCATAGCGAAAAGGCCTTTATATCTAGCATTACCAGATTTTGGATTTAGCCCAGATTCAATCATAGCTACAGTAATAGCAAAGTCAAATGGAACTTTGTACATAGCAGAGTACTTCTTAATAGCAGATTTAACCGTAGCATTCTTTGGCTTCTCTATCTCTATCTTAGCTTGCTTTTGCTTAGCAAACCATTTCTCTTTCCACATAGATAAGAATAAACCAGCAGCTGTTTTCTGATCACCTTTATCTAATGCTTTTATAATATTAGATTTAACCTGGGGTCTATCCGATGGTACATTCATTACAAGATTAGCGTACTTGGTTCCCTTCTTAGTTGCGATGGTATCACTAGCCATTTTACCAGTTCCCTCCAGAGCTTTAACTATTCCGGTAGCTCCAGCAGGACCCTGCTGATGTTGCATATAAAGAACGAAGTCATCATTGCCTTGAGTTTGAATACCTGAAGTGGTATTCATAGCATTGGATATTGAGGTCTCCGTGTTTCCAGTGGTTGTTTCAGGAGTATTCTGAGTTGAACTTATTATAGGAATCTTGGAACCGCCGGCACCGGTATTTGATGCGGCTGCGGGGGTTTCCCCCTGTGGTGTTGTTAATCCTAAGTTTTTAGCGAACTGCATTAGAAATTCAGTATCGCCACTTAGTAATCCACTTAATGTTTTAGCCACTGATTTTTTTATCTCTTCTTCACCTTCATTAAGGAATTCGTTAAAGCTTTTCAATTTTGTCATAGTGCCATATATATCTTTGTAATTATTTTTTTATCTAGGAAAGATGACTTACATTTGGATTCTAAAACAAATCATTATGTTCAATCCAATTTACGAGAATTTCGGTGTTATTAAAGTGGAGGGCAACCGTATAAACATTTACAAAGACTTCTACAATTACCAAAACATTAATGTGGGTGCACCAGTTTCCCACGCCATTTGGAACTCTGGGTTTCTTCTCGTTTATCTTAGAAGTGGAGAGGCTAGAAGATATAGGGATCACTACTACTTTGATAGAATTATGTAATTAAATAAAACCCCAAATAATTTTTTTATCTTAAAAGGTTTCTTTACTTTTACACTCTAAACCAAAAACAATACATACTATGGCATTTAAAGAACCAACTGGACAAAGAAAACCAATGAGTGAGGAAGCAAGGACTCGCATTGCGGAAGCTGTCAGATTAGCTGCTATCCGCAAAAGAGAGTCAATGGGCTTGCCCGCAGCTTCATTCATCCCAGCACCACAAGCTATGCAAACACAATTTACTGACAAGCCAATTGAGCTTGTCCGCATGAAAGACCAACACTTCGCGGACGATCTATTCATTCCGATGAAAACTGGCAAGGCAGTTGACTTTGTCTTCACTGACGAAGGTGGAATACCCAAAGCCTGTAACTTTATGTTGATAGGTGATCCCGGGGTAGGTAAGTCAACGGTTTCGCTCGACGTCATTTCAGATCTAGCTTTGGCAGGCTATAAAGTTCTATTCATATGCGCCGAAATGACACGTATAGATTTATACGGATATGTTAAGCGTTACCCGAAGTTTGGTGAAATTGATATTCTCTTCACCGGTGAATATTGCGACAGTAACCCACGAAGTGTTATAGAGAATGCTCTTAAGCCCGGATATGATATTGTTCTAATAGACTCCTTTGCAGAGGTTCAAGAGGATATCAAAGAGGCGTTAAAGGTTAGCAGTTCAAGTTCAGAAAAGTGGTTGATAGATCTTATGATATCGAATAACCTTGGTGAAAATGACGGAAATAAAAATACCACATTTATTGCCATTCAGCAGGTGACCAAGGGTGGTGTCTTCGTAGGTTCCAACAAGCTCAAGCACAACACCACGGGAATGCTGGAACTACGTTTTGAACCCGACTCAGGAACTCAATATTTAGTATTTAGCAAAAATCGTAGAGGCTCAGTAGGTAAGCGTATGTTTTATTCCTTGTCATCAACCGGAGACGTTCAGTACGATCAAAGACGTTTCAATAACGACGAGAACGCAAGGGAAGCGTTATCGAACGAGAGAACCCTTATTGAGTCTGAAGCCAGCGCATTCGATCGCTTAATATTTGGAGAGGAGATCATACCTGATGGTTATAAAGAAACTGAATTGAATGAGGATCTATAAACCTTCCAAATAATTTTTTTATCCTGAAATAATGCATTATATTTGCTATACAAAAAAAAATAAAATAAACATCTATGCCAAAATTTCAAACAATTTCTCAACAGCTCTTTGATTCGAAATCAAAAGAAGCCATTTCAAGAACACCCATGCGAAGGGAGTTCGGTCTTAAGGACCTTGAGGTAATCAACGACCAAACCCTCGCACTCGATGGTAAGCAGGTGGGAATGAACCGCGATGCATTTAAAGGTCTTTGTAAAATTGTTGGACTACCAACAGGGTTCGACAAAACCTTCAGCTCAGCATTTGGTGACAAAGCCCGTCAGCAATTAGTTAACAGGTTAAAGATTGCAGCTCAAGCTAAGGGTAATACATCGGTTTCCGTTGTGCTAAACCCAGACACCAAAAGAATTATCGCAGTACAAAAAGATCCACGCGATTTGATTTCAAACCAAACCTTTGTAGAAACTTCAAGCTCTATTATTAACAAATATGGCTTGGAGGTAAATGACTTCTCAGTTAGCAGCGACGGTGGGGTAGCTATCAACGCTTCATCACCCAAGAACGCCTGGGGAATTCAAGGTCTAAAGGACGAAGAATTCTACGGAGGTATCTCTTTCACTAACAATCCCAACGGTGGTTTTATGGTTAGCCCTTACCTTCAGCGTCTTGTCTGCGCCAACGGTATGATCGGTCGTAGCTTTGAAGAGTCAATGTCACTTGGACAAATGGACTCTCAGTCAATGGAAAAATTCTGGAAAGGTCTTAACGATCTTGCAGACAGAGGTTTCAGACCAGCAACATTCGAAGCGAAAGTTAGAGTTGCTATGAACACCATGGCTTCATTATCCGAAATGGATAGCGCATTGCACGACCTTAAAGCTTACTCTGATGCCGAGACAAAAGAGCTTGAAGCTTGGGTGCCTTTACAATCGACCAAAGCTAAATTCCATATGGCAGGTATCGACACTTTGACGTTCACTTCAAATCAAATGAAGGGAGCAAAAACCGGAACTTCTATTTGGGATCTGGTTAACGGAATAACACACTTCGCATCTCATGACAACGGTTTCAAGATTGAAGATTACGATCGTCGTAAGTTACAACTTGAAGCTTCAAGATTGTTAACTAAGAACTATGACATGGCGAACTTTGTAAAAAGTCCATTCTAAATCAACTCCAATATTTCGAGACCCCGTTTCTACGGGGTCTTTCCGTGTGTGGGGGTTACCAGATAGTATGTTGGTAAGGTAGTATGCGTCCGCGGGCGAAACCGTTGGATTCCAAAAAAATTGATTTATATTTTTTCTTCTCGATTATATAGCCTACATTTACTTTCCAAAACAAATTATATGAATCCTAAAAAAACAATTACGTTTGCTCTTCTCCTATTAGGACTTGGAGCTAATGCCCAATCAATTAATGATACACTTAAGGTTGAGGCTATCATGTATAACGGTGAATTCGTTCCATTCCAAAATTTAGAATCAGTTTCTGTTATGGCAAAGCTTACTGATGAACAAAGAAAAAGAATGTCTGAGTATAACAGATTAAGGAATGCTGTCTATGTTACTTATCCTTATGCAAGAACTGCCGGCGTTTTATTGAATGATATCAACGATAAGATCGCTAAGATGGATGGCAGAAGAGACCGCAAGTCTTATATCCGAACCAGAGAGGATGAGCTTAAAAGGGAGTTCACTAAACCAATAAAGAATCTATCAACCTTTCAAGGGAAGGTGTTAATGAAACTTATAAACCGTGAGACTGGTAATAGTTGTTATGAGATCATTAGAGACTATAGAGGAGGCTTTGTTGCAGGTGCTTATCAAACTGTTGCCTACTTCTTTAAAACAAGTTTAAAGCAACCGTATGACCCTCAAGACGAAGATGCAATATTAGAAAGAATAGTAAGAGAGGTACAGAGTTTATATGGCTACCCGGAGATAGCTAGAAAGGCAGAATCATGAAAGAATAAATAGGTGTTTGTTTTGGACAGAAGGGGTTTCCAATTGGAAGCCTCTTTTTGTGTGTCGTGATATTGCAAATCCCAAATTGCATATGCACAGATCAATACCGCTGTCAACGGTTTCGAGACTGGATGCGGCTGGAAACTCTTTCTCATATCCTGGATCACTCTGGATAAAACCCTGGATTACACAGCTGGATGCACAGATCAATACCGCTGTCAACGGTTTCGCCGCTGCAAGTTTCCGGCAATGCGTTGCGTTTACTTACTATGGATTTACATTTTTTTATCTCGGCTTTTTTAATTACATTTGCTTTATGACTAAGAAAGAAAGAATAATAGACGCAGCTACTACACTTACACCCGGTAAGTTTATGATCTGGGCTCAGGACGAAGATTATGAATGCATAATAGAGAATTACGATGACGTGTTTGATTTAAGTAGGGATTATGCAATTATCAAAGTCGACGGTTTACGCCTTGAGTTCGAATCTGGAAAATTAAAAAGGTAACCTTTAAAATAAAAAAAATGAAGCATTTATTAATTGCATTAGGTTTTATGTCATCCCGGCATTGTACGTGTGATAAACATTTTAATAATCCATCGTTGGTTTCAGGATACCCGTATTCAGCTAAGCAACATGCCCCAACTAAACGTGAAATAAAAAGATCAATGGAGTTGGCGGAAAATTTTCAGGATGTTTCTACAACGGCGGTATTATCAGACACCATGCATGCTAACAACCTAAGGTAGAGTTCACATATGTACTATATTACTAAGATGGTATGTGTCCGCGAGCGAAACCGATGATTTCTAAAAATGTCTTTATGAATAAAAGATTAAATTGGATAGGGGATAATCCACAACAGCTTGAGCCTGATGAAAGGATGGCGTTCCTCGCCAAGAGAGTTAAGTGGATGAGGACGTCGGGGAGAGTCCAGTACATACCGAAGGGATCTCTTGTTATATACAGCTCACAAGACAATTCGATTAGGATTAGATATAATGAAAGAGGTCATTTTGGAATCTGGAGTCTTATAAGGGTCTCGCCCGATGATATCATGGAATCTGAATGGAAAAAGATTAAGTAGGATTTTTTTACCTGGACATGAAATCTTATATTTGCTATCTAAAACAACAACACATGAAAATAGCTTACACATCACCAATTGGATTAGAAGTCTCTAAAGGAGACTGGGAAGATTCAGAATGGACAGTAACTGGGAATGCCAGAAAGGAGTTAACCATTAAAGAGTTTGACTCTGCCTATGAGTTTGAAGAGTTCATTCAGGAAAAGATCAATTGCAAGGGGATTACATTTGACAGCGAGTCTTGTCAGTTCTTTGCATATGCCAAGACCAAAGCCAGAGCAGTTAAGTTTGCCAAGGACATAGATAAGTACTTTGAAAAGGTCAGAACAACAATGCAGAAACTTTTATAAAATAGAAAAACCTAAGCAATCCTAAGAGACTCTAATAAGAGTCTTTTTTTTGTGCAAGAGTTTTGAGCTAGTGCTCTATCCATATTCCGTTGTCAACGGTTTCGACATCTAGCCTGTTGCTGCTCCAGCAGGATTCTACAGATAAGATTACGTTTCTGCTGGAGTATTTTTTTTTCAAAAATATTTTTTTATCTGGAAAGTAAGTTTTACATTTACCTTCTAAAACATAAAACCATGACAGAAGAAACAAACGAAATGGAAAAGAATTTTCAGGAGATGGCCGCCAAATTAAAAGAGATGGTGGCTCAATTGAAAGCCATTGCAGATTCAACTCAGGTCATAGAAACTGAGCACTGCAGATTCATCATTCACCTAAACTAATACCATGAAAAGAATTAAAGTTAGATTTAATCTCGGAAGAGGTGCCAACTACATGAAGTGGAAGGTGGAATACCCTGACGGGAGAAAAGAGTACCACCGGCCCTCGGAAGTGCAGCTTATTATGGAAGGATGCCAGCTTAAGAATCAAAGAGCCACGGCACAGAAAATTTTTAATGGAGCTACCAAAACAGTTTGTGCTTGGGTACTGTGCGAGTCTCTTGAAATAAGAGACTCACGGTTCCTGCCTGACCGTCAGGAAAAAAGAGTTCGTTATAATCCTAGAGTGACACCAAACTGGACGTACAAGGATCAAATAGCTGACGGTAAAACATTCGAAAGAATATACAGTGTGGACTTCGGTCTATACGTTTTCTAAGAACTTCCCAAGGGAGAATCTTGGCCGGGTAAATGTGCCATCCCTCGCAATCAGGTTCGCAAAGACCTCTTCTTCGGAAGAGGTTTTTTGTTGGGCATCGTAATTGTAATCCGAATCCGAATAACCGTTGCCAACGGTTTCGCCTGACGGCTTCATTATGCCTCAGCACGTCTTTTTCCCCTTTTTATTTTTTTATTTGGGAAAGGTGTTGTATATTTGTCTTCTAAAACAAACCATCATGAAATTCGAAATTGAAGAAATCCAAGTTAGAGCCTACGAGAGAAGATCGGGCGAAAAATATAAGAATTTTCCTAAGATCTATATCTTCCCAGAGGGTGAGAGTATATTGGAAGGACTTTATAGTCGTCGTCAACGTCCATACAAATTCTTTAAGCAGGAAATCCTTCCTCTGGTTATTGAAGACCTTAGTAAGAATCACAAAGATGTATTTGACCGGATCGGTGGAGACAAATGGGGATGGCGTCAAGACTGCGGATGTTCAATGTGTCCTTGTTCCCCCGGTTTCGTAGGTAGCAGCGAGTACGCTCCTCACAATATTTACGTCACGGTTAGATTCTCAGAATAATTTTTTTATCTGGAAAAGATTCTCTACTTTTACATTCTAAACCAAAAAACAATAAACTATGGGCTGGTGGTCAAAAACAATTATGGGTGGAGACACCCCTCTCGATTTCAAATCCGAATTCTTTGACTTGGCTGGGGTAGACCAATTCAATGACAAGAGGTCTAAGGTCAAAAAAGCCTTTGAGGAATCTCAGGATAAATTTATTAAAGGAATAGACAAAGTCCTGAAACGTTGGGGATGTGGTAAAACCGGTAGTGATTACTATAACGATCAGAAGAGTATTGGGTTTCAGGTTCTCGCGGTTCAGATGATGGCTCATGGCTGTGTCATCAAGGAGGAACTAAAGGACCTTATGTTAAAATGGATCGTTAAGGATGTGTGGGCAAGTCAAGACACCGAACGTGAGCAGAGAATTAAAGAATTAGAGGAAGCCCTTAAGAATTACAATAGCAAACCCACATCAATCAAGTCCGAGGGTCTACTTCAAAAAATGTTTGGAGAATAATTTTTTTATCTTAAGAAGAGGCATTACATTTGTATTCTAAAACACAACACCATGCAAACATTAAAGATTAAAGAAAACCTCTGGGTAAAGGGAAATGATGTTATCAGTTACGAAACAGTCGTAGCAAAGATCATTGGAGATAAGTTAGTAGAACTCGGTAAGTACAGCCGCACAACATCAAAGCACATACACGAAGTTGCCCGTCGGTTCCGACTTAAGATTGAGTCTACAAAAAAACCAAAGAAAGAGTATTTTTACAAATTTGAACAAGGGGTTAAGTGTGAAGCACCTGGAGCCCTCACGGGGAGAACATCTTTACATATTGCAGACGCTTTGGGCAATGGCATGGACTTTCTCAACGCAGTGGCGTCGGTTCCGAATTTGCCAAGAAAAGATTTTTTGATAATAGAAGATTGGTTGAGATTAAACGGGACATCGTTAGCAGCTTTTAACGAACTTCAAAAATGGCATAAGCTGAAAGAATTTATTTAACGTTCATGGTGTTGGTGTTTAAGAGTCCTGTTTTTCAGGACTCTTTTTTTGTGGGTTGTAAACAGGAAATATAATTCCAGCTGGACAAATCCGATACCGCTGTCAACGGTTTCGTGGGGGTTTTCAGCTGTCAGCTTCTTACCGTATTCTGAAAATATTTTTTTATCTGGACGGGATGTTTTATATTTGTGTTCTAAAACAATCAAACTATGTTTACATTAGACTGCAATTACTACAACAAAGCATTTAACTCTTTTGAAGATCTTATCAATGACGTTGTTGAATCCGGTATGGATCCCAATGTTGAAATTGTTTACAATGGGAAGCCATCAGGAGAATTCCCTATTGATTATATGGTCTTCTAGATAGTATAGTAGTAAGATACTCCCGCGCGAAGGGGTTTTTGTTAAAATTTAAAAATCTATTTATGGATATACCAATCTTTAATTACGCAACCATCTCAGACAACCTTGTATCATTTACATTTAGTCTTTCTACCGAAAGGTATTGTACCGAGGGGTATAATGAACCTGACGTAACGTTAACAGATTTTTATTGGGAATAATTTTTTTATCTTAATAGGATCTATTACTTTTACATTCTAAAACAAATACACCATGGCAAAAAAAGTAGCTAAAAAAGCAACACCCAAAAAAGTAAACAAATTCAGTCAGATAAGGCTGGCGGCAGAAACCGTTCAGAAGATGGATGGGATTCTAAGGGAGGTTAAGGATTCAAAAAGCAGTGTCTTCTCAAAGGACGATGTGATAAAAATCATATCCGAGATAAAGGACACGTTCAAACAGGAGTCTCCCACGGTATTGATTGGCATAGATGATTTTATCGATGAGGTGACTGAGAACATAGTTGATAATATCTCAGAGGGTGATTTAGACCAAGTTGATCTAAGTATGAACTGTAATGAGGTCTTTATCGATAGCATAAGACTTGATTCTGACAGAGTAAGGGAACTGGTTGAGGAAATAACATCAAGCTATTTCGCTTAGCATTAACGAAAATAAATCCCCTAGGATTTTTTTATCTTAGGGGATTTCCTTATTTTTGGATTCTAAAACAAACCAATTATGAAACTTTGCCACTTACACTTAAAAGATTCAATGGGTAACCCCAAAACTCTTATTTGCCGCGTTGAAGACGGGTCTGTCCATTATAATCTCTATGGAGGCCATGGAGACAGCGGTATCGGATTCTCGACAAGAAATCTCCAATGCACGCTTCCTATAGAGAAGCTCGAGCCAAAGGAAACCAAAGAGACGTTCGTTAAGAGAATCATTGATGAAATTAATTACAACAGCGTTTGCCGTGTGGTTAAACAGGTCGACTGCAATATTCTCTTCTTGTTTTAATTTTTTTTCCTGAAAAGGATTCCATACATTTGGATTCTAAACAAATAAAAATGGAAAAAGATACTTTTGATATTAAGGAACTTATTATCCTAAGCGTTTTGGGATTGTTAGGGATTCTTTCACTTGGTCTTCTTGTACTCATCTAAATAAATCAATATGTCAATTTTAAGATTCTCTGATGGTGTAACCATCGACACCTCCGGTCCACTTAGAGTCCTGGAACTCTCCGACGGTTTCTATGCTGTGGGCGAAGGATTTTTAATCCCAGTTAGCTCCGAAGAGGAAGCGTTAGAAAAGATAAAAGAAATGAAAACCTAAATTTCTATCATGGTGTGTGTTTTAAGGAACTCTTCGGAGTTCCTTTTTTTGTGGGGAAATATGACGGAGGAGAATTCGCATGCTCTAGCTAATACCGTTGTCAACGGTTTCGCGGATTTACTAATCGGTTGGTCTGTAGATTCCTGCTGGAGAATTTTTTCGGAAATATTTTTTTATTTGAAAAGGATGAATTAAATTTGTATCCTAAAACACACCAACATGAAACCAGGATTCAAAGAAACCCGTAAATTTTTAAACGCTATAGACTCTATCAACTATGGAGGATGTGGCTTTTCCGCTCTTGCACTTTATGATGCCGCCAAGAGAGATGGTCTTAAGCCCAAGATAGTTTATCTCTATTTTGCGTTTTTTGAAAGCAAGTCAATGCTAAACAATAACAAATTCAAAGAGGGCAAAAGAAAAACAGCAGACGCATGCTCCCACGTTCTCGTTAGGATTGGAAATCGTCTTTACGATTCATCAGGGGTTATTGGAAAATCAATGCTCTACATGTACAATTTGGATGAGGATATCACAAGGGAGCACCTTGTCGCTTCAATCAATAATAAAGGTGTTTGGAATCCATGTTTCGAAAGGGAATTTTGGGCTCCTCGTATTCAGAAATATTTTAAGAGAGGAACCACAATAAAAATCTAAAATATTTTTTTATCTGGAGAGGAAGTCTTACATTTGAATTCTAAAACAATCAACCATGAACACATTAGACATCAGTTACTCAAAAAGAGAACTCCAGAACATGGAGACAATCGAACAAGCTTGGGACGGAGACGAATTAAAAGTTGATGATGGAGATATCCGCGTTTGGCTGGTCCTGCCAGAGAACAGACAGTACAACGGAGACTTTGTCGTTGAAACCCGAGTGAATGGATCTTGGCATCAACAATCCTGCTATTTCAGTTAGCAGGATTTTTTTATCTGAAACTAAATCATTATCTTTATAATCTAAAACAAATACACCATGTCAAACTTAAATCACATCCAAGAGTTACAATCAGTTATTTCAAAGTTGAAAAGAGAACCAGCTCAGAAGTGGAGTGGGAAAATTTCCAAGTCCGCTAAGGTTAGAGCCATTCAAAAAAAGATTAAGTCTTTAAATAAAGACCACTAATTAAGAACAGACAGAAATCAAAAAGACTCTTCGGAGTCTTTTTTTGTGCGCAGGGGAAATCAAACTGTAATCCAAAAAACCAGGCAAAACCGTTGGCAGCGGTATTACCCGGAGACAGCATCGAAATGTGTCAAATGATTTCTTCGGAAAGTGTAAAGCCTTAGATAGTATGTTAATAAGATACTCCCGCGCGAAGGGATTTTTTGGGATTTTATTTTTTTATCCCACAAGGTTTTTCTATCTTTGCATCTCACCAAACAAAACAACACAACCATGGAAAAGCAAATCACACTAAGTTTTACCAACTACGTAGTTAAAGGGGTTTCTGATGTAACCCCTTGGGGAGGAGGAGACGCTTGTATAGAGATGGACAAGTTCACAACGAACTCCATTAAGGTCGAAGAACTATTAGCCAAGATAAATGACGGCGGTTTCGGAGTAGAGAGAATCAACGGAGCAATTTGCGACATCTACGAAAACTACGAGGGAACACTTAAATTTTTAAAGACCAAAAATGTAGGTAAGATAAGTCCATCAACTCGAGAGTTTTATGAAAATGAGTACTAAGCCTTCGATTTGAAAGAATCGTGCATCTCCCGAAACCGTCGGGGGATTTTTTTGTGGGAATATTTTTTTATCCTAGGAAGAAGCCTTAATTTTAACCTATAAAACACAACACCATGAAACAGTTATCAAAATTATTCATTATCTCGTTAATCAAAGCCTTTTTAGCCTTTCAGGTTCTGGTTGCAGTTGTTAGCATGTATTACATAACAAAGTTCTTTATTATGGTGTTTTCCTTTTTTCATTCCCATTAATTTTTTTATCCGAGGGGAATGCCTTATATTTGCAACATCAAAACTAAATTTATGAACAGCTTTATAAATAAGAATAAAGAGATCCTTATACTGTTGTCCTTCTACTTCTTGCTTCTATTCCTACTTTATTTCGTTGGGCCAAAAATCGTATCATAAAAATCAGCACCATGCTTAACTATAAAGTCCTGGGCGGAGACGTCCTTATCTTCAAGAACATCAACGATTGTCTAACGATCTGTCGGGGCTCGCTCGGTAGTCCTATCATAGATCAGATAGAGATCAACGGCGAGGCCTTGGATTGGTTCCACGAGGTTCACCCCTTTGATAGGGAAGAGAACACCTTCACCGAAGAGGAGCTTGATTATTTCATAGCTCACTATAACGAGATCGTTGGTCCGGGATATTAAAAAAAACTTCCAAAATAATTTTTTTATTTGGTGGGAAGGTTGTATATTTGGATTCTAAAACACACCACACCATGAGAAGACAAATTATTCGTTCTAACGTCAACCCGCTTCGTCTCCGCGAACTTTTCTTCGCCGGTAATTCAGGCCTTACTTTCCAGAACCCCACCACAGGCACTCACATGACCGTTAAGGTTAAGCAAGCCCGCGATAAGCAAGATCGCAAGAAGAGACTGCCTATCTTCTTTGTTAGCGTTTCGTTATTGGGCGATCAGACCACCGGTTTCATTTTTGCTGGAACTTTCTTCACCGACACCATGACCTTGAAACTGAGTAAGCACGCACCATCGGAATCGAGACTTGGTAAAGTTATGACTTGGCTATTTCACGTGGTTCAGAGCCCCGCGGTTTTAAGAGAGAAGCGAGTTACAGTTCTTCACGAAGGTCGCTGCTGTCGTTGCGCACTTCCTCTCACTCACCCCGAGTCAATCAACACCGGTTTCGGACCTGATTGCTTGGAAATGGTTTTGGCTCAGACCCAACTTAAGATTGACGATTTCTTCGAGAAAATATAGTTTTATGGTTGGTGATAAATCAAAGGTCCTTTTCTAAGGACCTTTTTTGTTGGGAGGAGTTTTCGATTTCTTCTATTAAATAACCGTCGGCAACGGTTCCGACCTTGTAAATCCAAAAAAAATACTTTCCTTATGGATATATAAAATAAATAAAATTGATTATTATATGAAACATCTTAACATTTTCGAGGCTTTCTCAAATCCAAATAGGTTTGGAGTGCCCACATCCTTTAAATATAAGCCAGGAGCAAATAACCAGGAAATAATGGCGATGCACGACCAGTTAAAAGATAGGGTATACGCAGTTGCTTTTATCGAAGGTGATGAAAGAAAAGTGCAATTTGAAATGTCATCAGAAAATAGGAGTCAGGGTTTTAATGGTGACTATATCAATAAAATGCTAAAATACGGAGTTGTTTTTTTAATTAGCGGCGAGGGTTCTATTGGTTATCGCTATCTAATATCTACCGAAAAGGGAGAGGTTATTGATCTTGAAGGATATGGAAAGAGATCAAATATAGAAGATTTAACTAATAGCTTAAACATAACAAAATCTGAATTAGCTGAGGTTTTAAGCGATGCAACATCTAGGAAAAAAAATTCTATGTTAAAGAGCGCCGATGATTTTATAAATTCTATAGGATAATAAAAATAAAAAATTAATAAAATCCCAATCTTCGGATTGGGTTTTTTGTTGCATCTAGTTAATACCGCTGTCAACGGTTCCGCGGCTAGATCAAACTGGATCAAACCTGGATATCACTGGATAAAACCCTGGATTTCCCTGTGATAGAAAGAATCTAGTCTGTGATAGAAACCGTGGGAAAGTTTTTTCTTTCCGGGTTCCCACGGTACTTTAGCTGCATGAGTATATCTTACATAGAACGACTAAGAGAATCCCACGAGAAGAACGCCGCTTATATGAGAGGCACATATGGAGCTTACAACGGTATAATGAATGGCATTTGTAAGCTATCTGATTTCTTTCATAGATTGGATAAGGACGGAGGAATAACATGCTACGAAGAGCATACAGGAAATGTTGAAAGACGATTTGGAATTCAAACCGAAAGCTTACATCTATCTGTTTTCTGTACACCTCAATCATATCCCGCGTTTTCTCTCCATGCTAGAGTTTACAACAAAGGAAGAGATGTCTACACAGAAAACTATTCGATTGCAAATGATCACATCCTCGAAACCTCGGACGTTGATGCTCTTATCTCTTATCTCTACTTTCTAATTGGCTCCGTCGATCCCGAGAGAGGCAAATGGATGAAACTTAAATAATTTTTTATTCTGAAGAAATTGCTATACATTTGTACAAACAAATTAAACGCCATGAACAACAAACAATTAGGAACATTTGGATTTCTTATTTTATTCTTTGTCGCCGTGTCTTTATTATTATCCAGCTGCTCTAGAAGGATTACACCATTTGAAGCTGCCAACGGAAAAGCCAAGTGTGGAAGGTGGCTAAAATAAAACGGAACAAAACTTTTAATCAGTCCAGTATTTACTGGACTTTTTTGTTGGGAGGAGAATTGAATTCGTCTATCTTTATACCGTGGTCGACGGTTCTAAGCTGGTACTAGATTCTGATTCAGGTAATCCAGGATTCTGATCTTCTTTAAGAAGTTGAGCTAATCTGGCTTCATACATCTTTTTATAGTGCTCTCTTGACCAGCCATCATTAGCAAAGTCATTCATCTCAAATCTGTACTGAGACAGTTTGGTGTCTTGTTGTGGGTTTGTGTTTTTCATATAATGTATATAACCTTGCTGCAAAAGATTTCGGATTTACATCCAAAAACCGAGGGTTCTCCTAGATAGTATGTGAGTAAGATAGTGTGCGCGCGAGGGAAAATAGGGGGGTTTAGGAACCATCCCGTGGTTTCGAGCTATAAGCTAGCATGAATGAATTCTTATTATTAACCAGAAGGGCAAGAGGAGAGGATTGGAAAGAACTGTATAAGCGCATCCAACAGATTGAGACCTTAATAGATGAGATCTGCGCAACCCACGGTATATCTCCTGTGATAGAGAAACAGGAAACTGGTTGGTGGGCAATGTCTGAAACCAGAAAGAGAACAACCTCGGTTCCGGAATTGGCTGCTTTAAAGGGTTTATCCTTTACTTTCACCTATGATGTTCCCTTCACCCACGATTCCGGACATGTGCTATGTTTAGAAGCTTATTCACCAATAAGTGGGAAGACAGAGATTAAATCAGATTCACCTGCTTTAATAATTACTGGGATCTGCACTCTAATATCAACTCATGATGAAAATGCAGGAAAGTGGATCTCTCTATCAGATACCGTGGGGTGAGGGCCTCACGTAGAGGGAAAAAAATCTTTTTAAAAAAAGCCAAGAAAAAATCGTGGATTTTAAAAAAGATGTCTTACATTTGTGTAACAAATGCCAACCACGTCATCGTATAAAAAACAGCATATGAAAGCACTACTTCTAATTATCATCCTAGCCATCGGTTTCACGTCATGCACACTTAGTTTTCATCCAAGACCACCGCACATCCCAACCTATCCCCACGGCTACCTTATCAAGGTGAGGGAAGTGAGACACTATGAAAGTGGGATCACAATAATACGACCGGTAGGCTCCAGCAGGGGATACAGAATCCACAATCCATCGGTTCAGGTCGGAGACACAATTCGAGTTTGCAACGACCAAATCATTCAACCTAAATTTTAAACCAAAAAACAACCAATATGCAAACCGTCGCAGGTCTAGCCATTCTCTTTCTTTATCTCGTATGTGTGGGAAGCCTCATATATCTGATTAAGGAGAACATTAAAAATATTCCCTAATCCATTTTTTTATTCGGGAAAGATTTAGTATCTTTACCCTCTAAAACAATCAACCATGAAAAGAACACTTCTAGCTATTGGCATCTTCACATTCCTTTTTTCACTCGCCACCCCTCTGGGCCTCACACAGTCGATTATACCCTTCAACAGTATCGACAGCGAGATCGTTTTCACCTGTCTCACCTTCGCTCTGGGGGTAATCCTTATAGCCGGGGCTTTAATGGATAAAAGAGACACCCCATCGAAGTCCACCGGTTTCACGGCTGGTGCAACTGGCTTCGCCAACCCCTACTCTGATATTGAGGTTCAGGCCGACCGCTATGAACTCGAACAATCCATTATGGAAGAGCTTGAAAAAATAATGCGTAAATAATTTTTTTATTTGACCCGGGTGTTGTATATTTGGATTCTAAACAACACCACACCATGACAACCAAAATCACCCACGTCACTTACTCGATTCCCTCTAACGAGTCAAAGTTCGCCCAAGCCATCCAAAAGGTGCTTACCCAACTTCCTAAATCTGCCCCTGACACAGTGGTTACCCTAAAAGAGGATAGGGTCCAATTCGACCTCCGCTATATGGCGCCTATGCTTTGGCAGTACACCAGGATCCAAATGAGGGATATGGGAGCGAAAGAGTTGGAGAGCTGGTCCTGCAGATAATTTTTTTATCTGGACAGGAAGCCTTACTTTTACCATCTAAATCATTCACACCATGCTAATCCCAAAATCATTTATCGACCACTACTTCCACCGTTTTTCGGCTAGGCTAAGATTCGGAAAAAAGGAGCTGCTGATTGGACCCCAATGGTTTCTCTTAGCAGCCTGGCTCCTCCTCTAAATCAAGGAAACCACAGTACGAGACCCTAGGGGGTCTTTTTTTGTGGGGAGAGGTTTGGTGGAAAAAAGTTTGTACACACATCTTATACCGCTGTCAACGGTTCCGGCCCTGCGAATTCTTTCTAACTACACTAGCTCCTCCCTGGGGATTTGGGAGGAAAAAAGGAATTCTCTCTGGACAATACCGCGGGACGGGGAGCCAACGGTATTAGATCCGGATACAAGATTTTGGATTTGCGGGTATTTAGGGGTCTAACCTATTAGGGGGCCCTCCAAAAAGGTGGAGGGGGGTTAAAACGGGGTCCTTTTTAGGGGGTACAAGGCCCCCTATATAAAGGTGGGTTTTTGGATAGGGGGTAGGCGCTTAGGGGACCCCTATTTCTTTAGGGGAGCCCTAATTGAGAGTTTTTCGGGGGTCTTTTAGGGGACCTTTTGTGGGGGCCTCGCGTATGAGGAATTTTAACGGTTCTCGAAGCGCCAAGGGCTGAGTTCACCTAAGATCACCTAAGATCACCTAAGATCACCTGGTATCCAATATGGGAGCCTACCAAGTCTGCCAATATATAGAGCATGAGACTCCTTCTTCCGTTCCTGATGTTGTTCTGTCTCCAAGGGAGATCCCAAGATCCCAAGATAGCCAAGTATAACCGGGAGATCGACTCCCTGAAGCTCATCTATAGGATTCCCACAGCTATGGGCTACACCAAGACCATTATAAGTGACGAGAAGGGTATCCGGGAGACCATGATCCTGTTCTATAGAAAGGGGAATGAAACCGAGGAGGTGATACTATGGACCAAGCAACTTGGCAGCAAGGACTCCATTATCATTCTTGGCCAGCTAACTCCTATTGGTATTCCGATCATCAGAGACCCTGCCGTGACGAGACCTAAGGAGGATTGCCCATTCGGTGGCACAGGGATTTCAGTCTACTCTGGCAATCGGCTCTTTGGTATTCTCTTTGAGCCCCATTGTCAGGGGAGAAGATTCTTTCTCCTAAAAGAGGTTGTTCCCAATAAGAAGCTATTTAGAAACATAGACGAGCAAGGTGTCTATGTGTCTGAGTACCTCGTTCCTATCGAGTGGTGGAACTCTCATACCAGTGGCAGTCTGACCCAAGATCAGATCCAGTGGATCAGAGAGCATTTTAAATTGGATTAAGTTGTTCCGTCTCTTGTGTTGAATATATAAGACAATGAAGCATATCAAACCATATGGTATTTTCGAGGCGGAATCCTCATCTGAATACACCATTCTTGGCATCTACGATCCCACCAATAAAGAAGGGGCTTTGGCTAGACTTAGGGAGCTTAATCTGGAAGCAATAGCAGCCAACCTTACATCAACCTGGAATGCCTTCTTCCCTGCTAGTCAACTTTTCATTCTAAGAGACCCCGCAGGTCGAATCATCACTGTAGCCCTACCAGAAAACTTAGAGAAAAGGATTCATAACATAACTAATGGAAAATATTTTCAAGTGACTTTAGATGATGTTTTTGTAAATAGTTATAATTTTTTAAATCCTGAAGAGATTAGAGGAATCTCATCGGCCTTATCCCATTTCAGCTCTGATGACTACATCATCTCCCACATTAAAGCTAATCCTCTGGATCAGGACCTTTTGAATGGACATCCAAAAAGGGATGAACTGATCCGGAGATCAGGAGTAAAGGACGTCTCCTCACTGGCAGATATGATGAGAAAGGGGCTTATCTAAACCTTTATCTATAAAACCCTATTCGGTGCTTGGTCCAGACTCGGAGTCTGGGCCATTTTATTGCCCCTCCCTTTGGAGGGCCCGGTTCTCCAGGGGGATGCAGGCCTTTTATTAGGGGGACCCGGACCGCGCTTTAACCAGGAATGATTTTGAATATATAGGATAAATACAAAAATTGAAACTATGAAGCACGTTCAGCTCTACGAAAGATTTATAGAAAATGCTGGTGATTGGCTATCAGAGGTCGACGATTACTCCTTTGGTGATCGGAATGACTCCATAAAGCGTTACCAGCAGATTTTAAAAGATCTGGGTTACAATCTCGGCAATACCGGTCCAACCGGTGATGGTGTCGATGGAGCTTTTGGGGGTAAAACGAGATCGGCTATTAAAGCCTTCCAAAGCAAAAAAGGGGTGGCTCCTACTGGAACCTTAGACAGAGCAACCACATCCCTGCTATCTAAATCAGTTAAATCTAAAGATCCAAAAGATATCAATTCATATCCCAAGTGCGTAAGGGAGTTTGGCAAGCCCAAAGAGTATGGTCCTGGTCAGTGGTCAATTAAAGGCACAGGATTCTATGATGGCTACTACTTCTACACTAACGGCAGGTACCTTGCCCCCGGCACAAGAACCAAAGGCTCCTACACCTGCAACGCCCAGGGCAAGCTCATTTTGGATATTGCCAAGGCCTCAACAAACAAGGAACTCCTAAAATCAGGCAAATACAAATACAGTCCTAGAATTGACGCCGAGGTGCAGCATATCAAGAACAGAAAGATGGAT
>Ga0114975_10000576_pt1 | contig 27703 bp, 20 predicted proteins | sample S_130626_EF_Meta_FD_87031 | JGI IMG/M metagenome (GOLD analysis project Ga0114975, IMG submission 87031) | Freshwater microbial communities from Lake Simoncouche, Canada to study carbon cycling - S_130626_EF_MetaG | ecosystem: Environmental > Aquatic > Freshwater > Lake | place: Lake...
ATCCTGTGAGAAATGATAGTTCTTCCAATCCTTTAAATAATAACTATCAAACTCAGAGGCTATTTGAAGGACATACAGTAACTCCTGTTACGCAAGAGGGAGACGCAACACGATATCGATTTACGGATATTGGCTTGGCAGAAGACAATCGATCTGCAGGAGAAAGTGGATTAATAACTAACTGGATGCCAGAGGAGCCTGTTGAAATAGATAATCTAGAAGAGGAAATTTGGAGGGAAGTCGATCCTGTATCGGAATCATTTAATGCGATCACTCATCAGTCTACAGGATTTTATCAACAGGCTACAGAGGCAAAAGCTGCGGGTCAGAATAATAAAGCAACATATCTCCAAAAGGCAGGGAATGCTCTTAGTAATGCAGCTCAGGAAGTACAAAAGCCAGAACCTAAGCAACAAATTATTGATTGGTTTAATCAGTCAGCAACCTTTTATCAACTGGCTGTAGAGGCAGAAGCTGAAGGTTCGAATAAAAAAGCAACATATCTTCAAAAGGCAGGGGATACTCTTGGTAATGCAGCTCTGGAAGCACAAAAGCCAGAATTTAATCAACAAATTATTGATTTGTTTACTCAGTCATCAAGTAATTATCAACGGGCTGCACATGCAGAAGCTTTGGGTCAGAATATTAAAGCAACATACCTTAATAATGCAGGGGCTGCTCTTATGAATGAAGCTCAGGAAAGACAAAAGCCAAATCCTAGTTACCAAAGTATTTACAGGTTTACTCAGTCAGCAGATATGTTTAAACAGGCCGTAGAGACAAAAACTGCAGGTCGGAATAATAAAGCATGGTACCTTAATAATGCAGGGACTGCTCTTATGCATGCAGCTCTGGAAGCACAAAAGCCAGAACCTAAGCAACGAAGTATTGATTTGTTTACTCAGGAAGCAAGCTCTTATCAACAGGCTGCAGAGGCAGATGAAGGTCAGGATGCAGGTCAGAATATTAAGGCAAGAATGCTAGGTCAGAATATTAAAGCAGGAATGCTTCAAAGTGCAGGGACTATTCTTAGAAAAGCAGCTCAGGAAGCACAAAAGCCAAATTATGATCAACAAATTATTGATGTGTTTACTCATGCAGCAAGCAATTTTCAACAGTCTGCAGAGGCAACTGCTGCAGGTCAGTATTGTAAAGGAGGTGCCCTTAGTTGGGTAGGGAGTTCTCTTTTTGAGGCTGCTATGGAGGCACAAAAGCCAGAACCTAATCAACAAATTATTGATTGGTTTTCTGAGTCAGCAAGCTTATATCAACAGACTGTAGAGGCAGGTATTGCAGTTCAATTTATGAAAGGAAAGTCCCTTACGGTTGCAGCGTTGGCTTTTTATAATGCAGCTAAGGAAGCACAACAAATAAATCCAAATCAACAACGTATTGAGCAATACTTAAAAGAAGCAGAAGATTCGAAAATTGAAGCTGATCAACTCTGTACTATTAGTTAGCCTAGATATTTCATCCCAATCTGCTACGGAAGCTATGAAGGCTAATGGATGCTGCATTAGACTCCTATTTTGACTTGTACAGTATGTGCTCATGCAGTCATGTGCTCAAAATACGTGTCTTCGTTGACTCGCACGCTCCCGCTCGCTGGTGGTGCTCCATTAGCCTTCGCAGCCTCCTCGTCACGATCAGTATGAAATATTCGGTTCAACGACGAGCTATCGTAACTGCCCATACCCCATCTGCTCCAGCATCACGCAATACTTTTGCACAAGCATCAAGAGTTGATCCTGTGGTGAGTACATCATCTACGAGAAGATAATTTCCACAAAGAACTTGTTTCTTTTTCAAGGCAAAAGCCCCTTTTAAATTTTCTATTCGTTTTTGGCGATCTGAATGGACTTGTGTTAATGTTGGTTTAATACGACGCAAGAGATCTTTCATCGGAAATGGTGATCGGCCTGCTAGTTCTTCTGCCACGAGTCGCGCTTGATTAAACTCTCGCTCACGCTCGCGATGAGGATGCAGTGGAACTGGAATAACCGCTTCAAAAGAGAGGCCGTCAAGACGTTGGTCTTGGAGTGTCCGGCTCATGATTTCACCCATCACTTTTTTAAGGCTCTGATCCCCTGCATACTTGAATTGAGAAAGTAATTTACGCAGGAGCCCCTGATATCGAAAAAGACTGATCCCAGCAATAAAATGAAGCTTTCGTCCAGAGCAGTTTTCACAGTTTGCAGAATCGGTAGTTGTCGTAGGAAGAGGGTGGGAGCAAATCTGGCAACAATGTTCAGGCAGAAGATCGAGTTGCCTCCAGCATCTTGAGCAGAGTCTGCTTTTTTCAAAAAGAGCCTCTCCACATCCTGCACAGTGGGAAGGATAAAAAAGCTCGAGAAGCGTTGGTAGGAGTGGGATCACTAGTTGAGATGAGGGGAGGTTATCTTGAAAGTATATATTTGATACTACGCGTTGACTCATAAATAAATGACAACCTAGTGATATTAAAAATTAGTGAAATAAAAACTATTATTTTAAGTATTCACTTTCAATTACTCATCCTGTAGAATCAAACGATGAATGTTCCTCATGACCTCCTTTATGCCACAACCCACGAATGGATTCGCCGTGATCCTTCTGACGCAACGATTGTTACTGTGGGTATTACAGATCACGCTCAAGCAGAGTTGAGCGATGTTGTCTTTGTAGAACTTCCAAAAATAGGAGCTGCTCTTACTGCCTCTGCTCCTGCTGCAGTTGTCGAGTCGGTAAAAGCTGCGAGTGATATCTATTCTCCTCTCACTGGTTCGGTAACTGGTGTTAATGAGGCCCTCCCAAGTAATCCAGCACTCGTGAATAGTGATCCTTTTGGTGAAGGATGGTTATTTAAAATGTGCATGAGCACTCCAGAAGAGCTAGATTCATTACTTTCACCTGAGGCATACTCTACTCAAATTGGTTCCTAAATTCTTTTCCAATGTCTATCCCCCAAGGTAATCACCCATTAGGAGCATTTGCTAAGCGGCATCTCGGTATTGATGAAAAGAGCCTTCACTCGATGCTTTCATTTCTTGAATGTGAAACGCTAGAGGGACTTATTGATCAGACCATTCCTAAGGACCTTCGTTATCCCCATTCCTTAAATCTTCCTGAGGCTATTAGTGAGGAGGAGGCTCTCGCTGAGTTAAAAGAATTAGCTTCACTCAATCAACTGCGACCTACCTACATTGGGATGGGTTATCATGGAACCTACCTTCCAGCAGTGATTCGACGTAACATTCTTGAAAATCCTGGCTGGTATACAGCCTACACCCCTTATCAAGCTGAGATTGCTCAAGGAAGGCTTGAAGCCCTTTTAAATTTTCAGACCATGATAAGTGATTTGACTGGTTTACCTGTTGCAAACGCCTCGATGCTTGATGAAGCAACCGCAGCAGCAGAGGCAATGGCTATCTGCTTCGACTTAAAAAAACAGCCTCTTTTTTTCGTTGAAAGAGATACTCATCCACAGACGATCGCTCTTTTGCAAACCCGCTGTGAGCCATTGGGAGTAAAATTGCTTGTTGGTACGATTGATACAATGCCCGAGGAGGGACTCTCAGGAGCCTTAATTCAATATCCTTCGACCACGGGGGCGATTCACGATCCTTGTTCTTTTATTAATAAGGTTCATGCTGCAGGGGGGCTTGCAGTCGTTGCCTCTGATCCCCTTGCGATGGTTTTACTTAAACCACCTGGAGAAATGGGAGCAGATATTTCCATTGGTTCCACACAACGTTTTGGAATTCCTCTTGGCTATGGTGGGCCCCATGCAGGTTTCATGGCTGTTCAAGATGCTCTCAAACGTCGTATGCCTGGGCGTCTTATTGGTGTGTCGCGAGATGCAGAGGGAAAGAGTGCCTTGCGTCTCTCATTGCAAACCCGTGAACAGCATATTCGCCGTGAAAAAGCTACCAGTAACATCTGTACGGCTCAAGTGCTCCTTGCAGTAATGGCTTCGATGTATGCCGTATATCATGGACCAAAGGGCCTCACTGCTATTGCAAAAAAAATTCATGAGCAGGCGCGTCATCTCGCCTTTGTCTTATCTCAAGCTGGATGGAAGGTCGTTATTCATCCTTTCTTTGACACTCTGGAAATAACGCTCACCGATGATGAGATGATCGATCTTGAAGAACGCTCTCATCAACAGGGAGTCAATCTTCGTATTCTTACAGAAGAGAAAAAAGTGCTCATAACACTTGATGAAACAACCTGTTCCTTGGAGCCCCTGTACAAGCTTTTTCAAGCCACAGACATTGACTCAAGTAGCACTACTTCATGGCACCTTCCCAAAAAGCTAGGAAGGACCTCCTCGTTTCTAACACACCCCGTTTTTAATTCGTATCACACCGAGACGGAAATGCTTCGCTACCTGCGCCGCCTTGAGGCCAAAGATTTATCGCTCACCACATCGATGATGCCGCTTGGATCCTGCACGATGAAATTAAATGCGACCGCTGAGATGCTTCCAATAAGTTGGGAGGAGTTTGCAGCTCTACACCCTTTTGCTCCGCTAGATCAGTCACGTGGTTATCAAGAAATATTCCGTCAATTAGAACAATGGCTTGCGGAAATCACAGGCTTTCATGCGATTTCCCTGCAGCCTAATGCCGGCTCTCAAGGCGAGTATGCTGGCTTACTTGCAATTCGTGCTTACCACCGCGCTCGAGGAGATCATGATCGTAAGGTCTGCCTCATTCCTCTCTCAGCCCATGGTACTAATCCTGCAAGTGCTGCTATGGTAGGGATGGAGATTGTTGGAGTAGCTTGTGATGCCCAGGGGAATATTGATCTCTCGGATTTAAAAATAAAAATAGCTGCTCATCAACATTGCCTTGCAGCACTCATGGTGACCTATCCTTCAACCCATGGAGTCTTTGAAGCCTCTATCAAAGAGGTCTGTCAGCTTGTGCATGAGGCAGGTGGTCAGGTTTATATGGATGGTGCCAACATGAATGCTCAAGTCGGTCTCTGTCGTCCGTATGAACTGGGAGCTGATGTTTGCCATCTTAATCTTCATAAAACTTTCTGTATTCCCCATGGAGGGGGATGGCCAGGAGTGGGACCTATCGGTGTGGCTCAACATTTGGCCCCCTTCTTACCAGGTCATATTCTAGGACTTAATAAAACTTCCTCTTTAGGAGTGGTGCATGGAGAAGGAGATGTAGCACTATTGGGAGATCCTACGAGTTCTGTGGGTGCTGTGAGTGCAGCTCCATGGGGGAGTGCTAGCATTTGTGTGATTAGCTGGATGTATATTCGTATGATGGGAGCAAAGGGTTTAACTGCTGCAACTCAGATCGCGATTCTCAATGCCAATTACATTGCCAAACGCCTTGAGCCCTACTACGTGATTCTTTATCGTGGGGAACATGGTCGTATTGCCCATGAGTGTATTCTTGATCTGCGAACATGGAAGCAGCGAGCTGGTATTGAAGTAGAAGATGTGGCCAAGCGTCTTATTGATTATGGTTTTCATGCCCCCACCATGAGCTGGCCTGTTGCTGGAACGCTGATGGTAGAACCGACAGAGAGTGAATCCAAAGAAGAGATCGATCGTTTTTGCGATGCCATGATTTCTATTTATCAAGAATTTCTTTTAATCGAAGCAGGGCACATGGATCATGAAAATAATCCGCTGAAACGTTCTCCTCATACAGCTCTGGCAGTTACAGCAACGGAATGGAATCGTCCTTACTCCCGTGAAGTTGCAGCCTATCCTGCAGCCTGGTTGCATCAGCATAAATTCTGGCCTAGTGTGGCTCGTGTGGACAACGTTTACGGTGATAGAAATCTGTTCTGCTCGTGCCAGTAACTAGAATAATAGTAGGTACACTAATAACCTATTTTTCTCTATCCTAATCCTGCGACAATATTGACGATCAAAGCTAGTATAGAGGTATTAAAAAAGAAAGAGATGAGTCCGTGAAGGAGAACAAAGCGTCGTAGACGGTACTCTGCCACTTGGACGTCAGAAACTTGAAAGGTCATTCCAATGACAAAAGAAAAATAGGCGAAGTCTAAGTAATCTGGCATTTTTTTTCCTGGGAAAATTAATCCTTGGGAGATTTGAGAGCGCTCTTTTTCGGGGGCTTCTGCATAAAAAAGAAAGGCATATTGAATTGCAAATCGGGTGTGCACTAGAAACCAAGAGAGGAAGACAGTAGTAATACCAAGAATAATATTTCGGCTCACTTCAAGAGAACTGGCTCCTTTTGTTGCCGTAAGTAAGAGCCACGTAACAGAAAAACTAGCAATAGAAGCCAAGAGAACAATAGCAAAAAGAAATTTTCTTGTAGGATCATTAACGAGTACTCGGCGTTGTACTTCGTAGGGATCATGGCGTAAAATTGTTATCCAGGAGAGGATAATTCCAGTGAAAGCGAATAAATCCCAAGAAGCAATGATTTGGTTAAGGAGAGATATTCGACCTGCTAAGAGAAAAAAAAGCAGTAGTGCTAGCAAACACTCAATAAAAAAACAATGGTGTGCGTCTAAGAAAAAAGAAGAGCGATGAGGAGATTTCATAGAGCAACTATCATAAATAATTATTTTAAATTCATGCTATTTTGGTTTTTGAAATAAATAATGGGAGACAATCCACTCTGTTCCATTTTCATATCCCCAAAGCTCTTCACAGGCCATGAAAAAAACTCTCCAATAAACCCACCAACGTTTTTGTTCGGTCCTGCCATAGGTTGAAGCTAGGAGAGGCAGGATCTTCTTTTTTTCCTTATCCATATTTTCAAGCCAAGCACGAGCTGTTTTTTGATAATGAGTACCCTCAACCTGCCAATGATGGAGAATCTGGAGATCTTTTTGAAAATAGAGCAAAAGATCATCTGAGGGCATCTGTCCCCCGGTGAAGAAATAACGAGCCATCCAATCCTCTTTATCACCTACTTCAAAATGATAGGCGATTTCTCGGTGTGTGAAGATATGGATAAAAAAGGCCCCTCCAGGCTTGAGCCAGCTGGCACAGCGCTCAAAAACACGTTGGTAGTTTTTCATATGCTCCAGCATTTCAACAGAAACAATACGATCAAAAACGCCCTCTCCTTCACCCATGTAATCGATCATGTTGACGGTTCGCACCGTCACATTGGTTAGATTGCGTGCTGCGAGCTGTGCTTCAATATACTCTTTTTGAGTGCGTGAGTTAGAGATTGCAGTAATCTGTGCCTGGGGGTACTGGCTGGCCATCCAAAGTGTAAGAGAGCCCCAGCCGCATCCCAGTTCTAAGATGCGCTGGCCATTTTTAAGCTGAGCTCGCTCACAGGTAAGGGCTAACATTTGTTCCTCAGCCTTATCGAGATTATGGATTCCATCATCCCAATAACCAGAGCTGTATTTTTTATGCTTTCCTAAAACTAATTCAAAGAATGCTGTTGGCACTTCATAATGCTGTTCATTGGCCTCTGCTGTGGCAACTGCAATAGGACTTGCAAGGAGACTTGCAATATGTTGCATCAAGAGTTCCTGACGTTTTTTAGAGTCAAGTTTTTCAAAGCGAGCAAGGTGTGCTCGAAGCCGTTGGCGTATTCCAAGACGGATGAGAGAATCAGGAAAGAGATTTTTTGCGAGAAGGGTATTGAGTGTGCTCATGATTTTTTTGGAAACCAAGGAATTAATATAGAGGTTATGTTTTGATAGCGGGCATAGGCTTCGCCCTTACTTCGTAGCGACGAGGCCTCAGCAGGAGGAATACCAGTGACTTTTAAAAGGAGGAAAATAATCGTGATAGGGGCATAAAAAGTGATCCATCCGAATGGAGAACCACAGGCAATCATGTAGAAGCTGAGCCAAATGACCATTTCAAAAAAATAATTGGGATGCCGTGAGTAGTGCCAAAGCCCTTTTTGACAGACTTCTGATGAAGTACGAGGGTTCTTTTTAAAGGAGGCCAATTGGTGATCGGCAAGGGCTTCTCCTAAAATACCAATGATGAGTAATAACGATCCAGAAATTGCTGCTAGATCCCAATGTGGATTGTAATTCATTCCGATAAAGAAAAAAGGGAGGGTTAAAAAAACAACAGAGAGCGCCTGTGCCTGGAAGAAAAGAAAAGAGTAGAGAGCCTCCTTTTTTTTCCAAGCATTACGCAGTGCTATGTAGCGTCGATCCTCCTCTGGGTGTGCTTTGGCTATACGGTAGGTCAAATGACATGTGAGTCGTAGGCTCCAACAGGCAAAGAGAAAGGCGATAGCCCCTTTTTTGAAATTCCAAGATCCTGTGGAATATAAAAAAAAGAGTCCCGTGATTGCTAATCCTCCAGCCCAAAAGGCATCGACTAGGGAGTAGTTATGACAGAAGCGGGCCCAAAGCCATGCCAAGCTAAAAAGTATTATGAGCGCTCCAGTAGCAATGATAATCATTAAAGTAGGGAAAGGTTTTTGTTATTAGGCCGCGTGTAGATGGCTTGCACCACGGAAATATTACGTGTGGCAAAGGCAGCTTCACAATATTTAAGATAATAGTTCCAACTGCGAATAAAAGGTTCATCAAAACCCAAGGCTTTAACTTGAGGTAGTGCTGCGTTGAAGTTCTGATGCCATCTGGCAAGGGTTCGTGCATAGTCATTTCCCAGATCCTCTAAATCGTGGAGAAAAAGATCGCTAGTATTCAAGAGCACTTGATTGATTCTTCCAACACTGAGCAATAGCGATCCTGGAAAAATATGTCGTTGAATCCAATCAACACTTCTCTTGAGGCTAGGATAGCGGTAATCAGGAACCGTAATCATTTGAACTCCAAGGAGACCATGAGGTCGGAGTACTTCGTGGCATTTTGAGAAAAAGCTTTCATGATAGCGGTCTCCAACAGCTTCAAGCATCTCAATGGAGACAATTTTATCATAGCTCCCAGTGATATGACGGTAGTCTTCAATACGGATGGTGATTTGACCTTGAAGTCCAGCTGCTACAATTTTTTCATTGGCATAGCTTGCTTGTGCTTGAGAAATAGTCACTCCTGTGATCGAGCAGCCATATTTTTTTGCAGCATAGAGGGCAAAGCCACCCCAGCCACAACCAATTTCAAGAACATGATCCTTGGCGTTAAGATGAAGTTTTTGACAAAGAGCTTCGTACTTGGCTTCTTGTGCTTCTTGAAGTGATTGCTCCGGGTATTGGAACCTTGCGCTCGAGTAGGTCATCGATGGATCTAGCCAAAGTGCATAGAAATCATTCCCCAAATCATAATGCTCAGAGATGTTACGCTTGCTCATTGTAACTGTATTGCGACGTCGTAGGTGTCGCACCCAATTGATGATCGTTAAAAAATTCACACTAGGAATGTTGGTCGATTTTGTATTGGTCCCCTGAAGCTCATTGAGGTTCTCAATGAACCAAGCAATGACCGCTTTAATATCATCGGTATCCCAGAGACCCTCGGTGTAGGCCTGTCCTAGTCCAACATCTCCATAAAAAGCACAGTGATTAAAAAAAACTGCTGGCTGATGAATCTTAACTAATGCTGTGATCGGGGCTCCTGGCTTTCCAAAGTAACGATGTGAGTCGTTGTCGATATCAACACGCAGGCCTCCCTGAGTCATTTTTTTAAGAGCACTAAAAACAAAATACTCGGAGAGGCTTTTGATTTTGTAGGGAGCTTGGTGCAGGGGGACAGTTTCTTGTAGCGTGGTATCAGTCATGATTGTTGTTCTTTTTGGGATGGGGTCTCAAGACGTCACATTGAGCTTCTTGGCGGTGGTGTTTTTGAAAAAAAGGAATCTTTTTTTTCCATAATAAAAATGCATGCCAATGGATCAGCCCGATGATTCGAAGGGATAAAAAAGGATATTTGAAGAAATACCAAAATATTCTCCTCGAAGAAAGTGACCTTACTTCTCCAGTAATAGAGCTATGGAGAACGCGCTGGGCCTTCTCATAAACATCAATAGAAACATGCCATTTTGCTCCTGGGGCTCCAATTTTAAAATCAAATTCGAGTCCTGGATCTGAGAAGGGAGATACATAAAAGTTCTTAGCTACTCTTCGGTGCCACATTCCATGGGGATCACACGCATCGACTAAATAAAGTTTCATTTCCCGGAAGGTATTTACCACTTCTGCAACAACAGCGAGAATCTTCTCCTCTCTTGAACGAATGAAATAGAAAGAGACTGGATTAAAGCCGTAACCAAGGACTCGTGGAAAGGTAACAAGATGAAGTGAGGTGTCTGGTGGGTATGTTTTTCCTTGTTTTTCAAGCCAAGCAAGAAGATTAGGAGCAATACCCCCAGGAAGCTTGAGGTTGATATGATCGGTATCATCAATAGAAAAAAGATTCCATCGATTATGACTCAGCCCCATTGTTTTTTTTGCTATGTGAGGTAGATCCTGAAGATCGATACAAAGCATGAATACAGGGTAGGAAAATTGGTGTTGCTTGGGATGAAAGCGAGAGTGATTAATGCGACATTCGTAGATGGCGTTCATGATTAGTTCCAAGGATCATGACCTAAAATTTCCTCACAGACTTGAACTGCTGAGAGGAGTCCATCTTCATGAAACCCATAACGCTGCCAGGCTCCACAAAAATAGCGTCGAGATTCTTTTCCAGCTGCATGGAGCTTGAAGAGCTCTTCTTGTGCATTAATGGCTCGCAGGTCAAATAGTGGATGTTCATACACTAACTGCTGCTTGATTGTCTCATCCCTGGGGAGTGAGGGGGGATTGAGCGATACAAAATATTCATGACGTTTGGAAACATGTTGAAGTTCATTCATCCAGTAATGGGTGGAATAATGGTGGGTCCCGTCGTCATTGGTATCAATGCGATAGTTCCAGGAAGCCCAGCATCGGCGTCGTTGTGGCATCAATTGTGGGTCTGTATGCAAAAAAACATGATTGTTTTGATAATGAAACGAGGAGAGAAGGCGCTCTTCTAGAGGTGAGGGATCATTGAGTAAAGGAAGTGCCTGATCGCCGTGAACTGCTAGGATGACTTTATCAAAATGAGCTGCTTGGCCCTCTTGAAAGTTGATCTCAACACCACTGGAATGAGAGCGAATATTTTTTATTAAAACCCCTTGCTGAATATTTTCCTTAAAAGAAGCACTTATTTTTTTTACATATTCACGAGAACCACCCACTACCGTACGCCAGGGATGATGCGTATCTCTTCCTAAAAAACCATGGTTATGCCAGAAACGTAGTAACGTATGCGCTGGAAATTCTTCAATTTTATCTGGGGAGCTCGACCAGACAGCCGCTGCCATAGGGGCAAGGTACCAATTGAAAAAATCATCTCCATAACCTCTTTGGGCAATATATTCTCGGAGCGGTATTTTTCCAAAGCGTGGATTCTGGAGCTCTTCAATACTTTCTTTGTGGAAGCGAGCAATCTGACCAAGCATCTTCCAATAACGAGGACGTAAGAGATTCCGACGTTGTACAAACAAGAGATCCAGGCTTGCTCCATTGTACTCCAAGTTCTCTCCCCGATGTTGTACGCTAAAAGACATGGTTGTCGGTTTTGTGGCGACCTCTAGCTCCAGAAATAATCGTGTCAAGAGTGGGTAGGTGACTTCGTTATAAACCATGAAACCACTATCAATAGGAATCATTTTTTTCTCTTCCTCAACCATGAGCGTATTGGAGTGTCCTCCAACACGAGTCTCTTTTTCAAAAAGAGTCACTTCATAATTTTCATTTCGAGACAGAAAATAGGCACAGGCGAGACCTGAAATTCCGGTTCCAATAATGGCAATGCGGGTTGGATTCATGCAAGAGGTTGTGCTCTCTCTTGGCTTAGAGTTGCCTCTTTAAGAATAGAAACGGGTACAGGTCTTAAATCCCAAATAAATCCAATACATGATAATATTTTTAAGCCGTAATAGGTGATATCGACTTCCCACCAGCGAAATCCTTGTCGTGCTGCGTGAGGATAGCGGTGATGGTTGTTATGCCATCCCTCTCCAAGGGTAATGAGGCTTAGCCAAAAATTATTGCGACTGTCATCTTCAGTTTGATAGGGGCGATCACCCCAGAGGTGCGCTAGAGAGTTGATAAAAAGGGTTCCATGAAGCAAGAGGGTTGTGCTGATAAAAAAAGTCCAGACGAAAAATTGTCCAGCAGTGACTCCAAGGGAAGGAAATTTTTTTTCAAGAAAAAAGCCAATGCCAAACATCAGTACACCATAAAGAATAGGGACTGTCTTATCGTAGCGATTTAAAAAAACAAGTTCCGGGTAGCGGCTTAAGTCATGTACCTTATCATAGGGAGTTGGAAAATTCCTCATCGAGGTTAACCATCCGATGTGAGACCACCAAAAACCTTTGGTGACGGGAGAATGTTTATCCTCTTCCTCATCAGAATGCGTGTGATGATGTCGGTGGGTGGCAGCCCACCAGAGGGGGCCGCGTTGCATGGAGGTGTTTCCAAGAACAGCAAAAAGAAATTGACCGAGACGTGAGGTCTTAAAAGTGCGGTGAGAAAAATACCGATGATAAAATCCCGTGATTGCAAACATGCGGATGATATAAAGCAATAGCGCTGATGCGATCGAAACGGGACTCATCCCGAACCAGAAAACTGCAAGACATCCACCATGGAGAAAAAGAAAAGGGAGGGTTCGCTGCCAGTCAATTTTCTCTGGGAGTGTGGAGGGATCAGGAAGTTTTTCCCTTTTAAAATCGGCATCTAGAGACTGAGCAAAGGTCTCCATCACTACCAGGATGGGATTTTTTATGCCGTTGGTTTTTTTGTTCATTTTAAAAAAGATACTTAATAATTATCTATTTTAGGCATTCCAAAAAGTTTAAACTTCTTTTTTTTAGGTGTTGGGGGTGGGGTAGGTTGAAGTTTTTTCTCAAGAGTTTTTGCCTCCATGCCAAGATCAGAGGTTCCACCTTCACGATCGCTTGCTTTTTCCATGGAATCGTTGGAATCAATGACGATGGGTTGAATCATTACAACAAGCTCGGTGCGTACTTTATTTTTCTGAGTATGACCTCCTAGGAGAGGTCCAATAATAGGAATTTTATTGACATAAGGGATTCCTTTTTCATCGTTGTTTTTTTCATCCGTAATGAGCCCTCCTAAGACAATAGTAGAGCCGCTTGGAATACGAACGCTCGTGGTAAGCTCTTGGGTGTTCACCACAGGTGCATTGATTCCAGCTTTAGCAGCATCGATAGTTCCTGACGTATCAACAGTCTGATTTTGTTGAGCAATGACCAGGTTTACTTCTTTGTCAGAATTGATCAAAGGAATGACTTCTAATTTTAACAAGACATCTTGGTAAGTCACATTGGCTGTGATCGAATTAGCCGTTTGATTCTGTTGGGTTGGACTTGCTCCATTAACAACACTACTCAAGGTCGAAGATTGGTACGGAATGCGACGTCCCGAGAGAATAGTGGCTTTTTTGTTGTTACTTGTGTAAACCGTCGGCCGTGCGATAGTTTTAAATTTTCCAGTGCTTTCTAAAAATTTTGCATAGGTATCAAGAGATCCTCCAAGAGAGCCAAAAACGGTCAATCCACCTGTGTTGCTAGCATTGTTAACCACATTATTAACACCTACTGCACGTGTAAAATCAGAGGTAACGCTAGTTCCATTGGTTCCTCCACCAGCACCTGGAAAAATGCTGTTCAAACCATTGAGAAGAGCAGGTCCTGCCGGGCCTCCAAGAGTATTAGCCAAGGTATTAAAACCTTGATAGTGGAAGAGGTAACTTGCTCCATACTCCATTCCTTCCTCTAGTCGCATCTGACCAATGACAGCCGCAAGGTAGACTTGCTGAGGGCGACGATCCAAGAGATCGATGATCTGACGGGCCTTAGCCTTACTCTCAGGAGGTCCATAAACAATAATGCTATTGGCTGTCGGATCGGCTACAATGCTTGTGGAGCCGACAATAGCAGACTGGGGAGGGGACTGCTTAGTCGATTCACTCAAACGATCTGCATGGTTGCCACCTGCATTTACTCCTGAGGATCCAGAAGAGCCATCCGAGGAATTCTGTGACCCAAGAAGTCCTGACGAATTATTATTAAACGGATTTTGAGGGTTAGGCTGAGCTTTTGCCTGGTTTTGAGAGGTCTCATCATCCTTATTTTTTAGCATGTCGACAAGGACAGGAAAAACATCTGTGGAGGACATATAGTTTAAAGGACGCACCAAAGGCTCTTCGGCAGCTTGAGCCTTATCAAGATTGGCAATAAGTTCTCGCACGTAGCGGTAATTTTCAGTTCGGGTGACTACAAGAATTCGGTTTGTTCTTTTATCGGCAATGAACTGAACCTTGCCACTAAAGACCCGTTCATCACCTGGATTGGAAGTATCACTTAGGGGAGAGAGCGGTTGATTATTTGGTATATTTGGATTTCCTGGTTGTCCTGTTCCTTTAATTGTAGCAGGGGCTGCTGCACCCTCTTTTCCAAAAATCTGATTGAGCGTTGCTACCGTTTTTTCAGCATCGGCCCGTTGCAAAGGGACAAACTCAGTAATGATTTGAGAAGATTCATGGTCAATCACTTTGAGCAGTGCTAGGGCTTTACGAATAATGGGAGTTTTATCTGTGATGACAATGGCACTAGTGTTGGGCACTGCCACAAGCGAGCCAAAGGGATTGAGTTGTACTACTCCTTGAAGAATATTGATCGCTTCAGTCGTGCTTAAGAAATGAAGTGGTTGATAAAAGCTAACCAACTGATCTCCCTCAGTTGGTAGTTCTGATTCTTCAAGATAGAGAGGAAGGCCTTCTGTGCGTGGTGGACGACTTGGGCCAAGCACCTTAACGGTTCTTTCATCCACAGGAATAACGACATATCCATTGAGTAGCATCGAGCTTTCCATGACATTGATAGCCTCTTTTTTGGAAATAGGATCAGCAATCATGATCGAGAGTTCTGGTCCAGTAAGGTTGGAATCTCGAATGATATGCTTGCCTGTTAATTTTTCATAAAGCGCAAGGATTTCCATGATGGAGGTATGAGGAAATTGCATACTGATTTTTTCTTCCACATTGATCGGTTTTGGAGAAGCCAAAGAAGGAGCTTCGAGGGAAGGAGAAGTGACGCTCACAGAAGAGAGCTCTGGTTGTGTAGCAGGCTGCGGAGGAAGTGTTTTTGATGGAGAAGAGGAATCTGTATTGGGTAATAAATCAGAGGCTTGTTTCACTGCTTGATATTTTGCTCTTGCAGCACGAAGACGTGAAAGTGCATTTGCAGGCAGAGGAGGGACCCCTTTTTTAAGAGTGCTGGTAGGAGAGGCGTTTTGAGATGGAGTCGATGAGGGGGAGGGGGTGAGATCTTGTGATGTTTCTAAGAGATCTATGTGAGAATTTGGCTGAGGGAGCAATTCATGGAGTGGCTGAGAAGAGGCCTCTGCTGATTTCGGTATCGGGGTCAAAGAGCTGGCAGAGAGAGAGGCCTTCTCTTGAAGAGGGATACTATTTGTTTTTAATAGACCTTGGGACTCTGCTGTTGTGGAAGGACCAGGAGATTGTTCATCAGCAGCTATAAGGGAAAAAGAGGTGCATGCTAAAAGAAAGAAAACAAAGGGAGAGTTAGGCATAATTATTGAGGGAAATTATTGGGGGGTTGGGATCGACTGATTCGGAATAGGTGAACGATTGATCACGCGGTGGTTATTAGGATTATTGGTGCTCGAGGGTGTCCCTTGTGACTGAAGAGTATTGGGAGGTGTTTGTCCAGGATAGTAGGGGGTGTTAGGAGGGTGAAATATATTTTTTTGTTGATTGCTTCCACTAGGAGGATTAGGTCCAGAAAAACGTTGTGGTCCATGAATCGGATTATTGGTGTTGAGTTCTGGGTTTGTAATTACCCCTGATTCACCATTGATAGTAATAGTTGCTTTTAATTTGTTAGGATCCGGTTCCTTCACAATATTAACCAGGGACATCATTTTTTTATTTGGCTTTTTTGTGAGTAATTCTCGACTTTGATCATTCTTATCGAGTACAAAAATCTCTTCTTCTCCGTCGATAGTAATAATTCCAGTAATAGCATAACGTTCTGAAAGAGGAGACGATTCCTCTGCTGTCGCTAACGAAAAGGGAGAATGAAGGAGGAGTGATTGAAAGCTAGAAAATTCACGTGGTCTCATCCAAGGAGGGAGAGGAGGTGGCTGGCTCTCTTGCTTTGAGGGAGCTGGCTTTGAAGGAGCTTCTGTAGCACGAGCAAAAGAGAGCAATCCTTGCATGATGAATAGGAGAATGATGAGTGCACAACCTGCTGTTCTCAATTGACCACGGGCCAGCCCATATACCTCACTAGTAATAGTTGCGACTTTATTCTTAACGGTCATGGTAGATCAGTGCTTGCTGGTACATTCATCTCTGTTTGTAAACTAAAAATTGCTAAGATGTTGCTGGTGTTTGAAAGTATTGTTTCATCTCCAGATCAATAATCACTTTGGTTGGATCTGAATCGCTTTTGATTATAAATTTATTGATGACACGCCATGCAGTAGGAGTTTGTAATGCAAAAAGAAATTTCACTAACCCATCAAAAGAACCTGAAATCTTTGCTTGGACGCTTACTGAAGTAGCATAAAAAGAGGAATGAGTTGGAAGTAAATTTTCTTCGATAATCTTGAGGCCAGCTTTTTCAGCTTCCGTTCGTTCGCACTTTAAAAGTTCAGCACTTGCTTTGTCGTTGTTCCAAATGGGAAGAGGGTGTTCATGCATCCATGCAATTGCTGGCTGAAGTGTTTCTGCCGTCATGATGATGGCACGGCCTTCTGCAAGTTGATTCCTTAGGGTACTTATCTTAGATTGCAATTGCTCATTAATGTTCAAAAACACTTTTAAACTAATCAAATTGACCGCTAGAAATACGGCTCCGCAGAGCACAAGAAAGAGCGTTTTTTCACTCGGGGCTAGTTTTCGCATGGGGTAGGGATCCTTCTGTTTCAAATTTAACACTGTTCTTACCTGCTAACTTAGGTTGACTGCTTGTCCACTCATATTCTTGAAATTCAGGAGCTTTTTTAATTAATTCTAAAAAATGATAAGCCTGTGAGACATCGGTTGCTTCCCCTGTGATTTGAACTCTGCCTGCACTATCTGAGAGCGAGATGAGACGAATTTTTTCACCATGTATTTGGCTGGCAATAGCAGCAAGAAGATCCAGAGCGTAAGTTGTGGGATCAATAGCAAAACGAAATTCTTGCCACTCAATCATTTCGTCATTTGCTTTTCTCACAGAGCTAGCATCTACAGAGAGTTGATGTGAGAGATGCGTTACGATCATTTTTTTGACCAGAAGATTACTCGCTCCTGAAAACAAGAAGAAAAAATACCCAAGGAGTGCTAGAGTTACGATTTTTTTAATACGATTTTTTTTCTCCTGGAGTGCTCTTTCCTCTCGTGCTTGTTCCGAGGGAAGGTCAAGTAGAGGTTCCGGAATCGTTGGTCCTGGTAATTCTAAGATAAGATCACAAGCATTTTCTGAGATCCCGAGATTTTCTTGTAATAGCAGACGCTCCTCCATGGAAAACGAGCCGATCATGCGGACACTTTGAGGTATCTGGGTTAGGACTGATTCAGCTTGAAGATGCGAAGAGAGACGTTTGATGAGTTCAGTTAAGAAAGAGTTGACTCTATTCTCACCACTTCCCGAAAACCATAAGTATTGATTTTTTTTGACAAACCCAAAACAGACCTCCCCCAACTCCTTCCACAACACAAGGTCGACGTTTTCTATAGGTAAAAGCCGTGCTGCTGCTTCAAAATAATGTCCCTTTTTGAGATAAGGAGCTGTGGTGACAGATGGGGTGCTTGTGGGTGCAAAAACAACAACAAGAGTTCGTTCTTCTTGAATCTCATGAGTGATCATTTTTAATCCTTCACTCATTCCACGACGCAGTAAGTGCTTGCTAGAAAGCTCTAGCCTGATGAGTTCTTGAAGGTCTCCCTGAGAGGCGACCCAGAGTGGAATCACAATGAGATCACGGGTAGGAACACCGACAATCCAATCTAATGTTGAACCAGCAAGTGGAGGTGCGGTTGATGCATCGAGTAAAAGAGGTTCTGCTTTGCTTGAAGATACTATTTCTATGGCGGAACGGGCAGCATGTTTCTCCTCTTTTTTGGAAGCTATTTTCCAACGTTGCCACTCTCCTAAGGACGTTCCTGGGCGAAGGAGTGTTTTATGATTCTTTTTGGAATCGGATTGGAGCAAAAGAACGAACTGTGATATTGCTGCTAATAGCGTTCTTCCTTTTTCTAAAAAAATGTTGGGGAGGTCTCTTATGTTGCTCATTGTTCTTGCCAGCTTAGTATATTCCGCCCAAGGGAGTCTCCCATGATAACAATAATATGATGTGAAATGCCATGATAGGTTCCTGTGCTATTGATGCGTCGAATAACGTTACTAGCAGCAGAAAAATAATTAAGTAAAAGTTGTTTTTGAAGCCCTGAGACCCCCATGAGTTGAGCAGCTTGATTAATATCATTAAAAATTAAATCATCTTCCGTTCCTGAGATGCCATCGGGACCTGCTGTTAATTTCACAAAAGCTTCAGTCTGCTCGGGAGTTAATCCAAGGAGATCAGTAAACATATCAGGACTACAAAAGTTGATATTAATTTTTCCTGGATTGAAGGTGGAAAAAAAGTGTTTCCATTTCGGGTTTGCCTTCATCACAGGAGCAAAACCAATGACCATGCCCATTTCACGCGTATCGAGGAAAGGAGTATTAGGGGGATATCCCTCAAGGCCTATTTTTTCATATTCAGAGCGCTTAGCTCCATGCTCTGAACGAAGTTCAGTAGGGCTTTGCCAATCAATGAGCCCGTCAATGGCTACCTCTTGATCTTTTTGAGGAACACCCCATTTTTCAAAGAGTCGTTGAAAAATAATACGATCTGATTTTGCAAGCCAAATATTGGGATTAATAAAACCTGCTTCATTATTGAGTTGAACAGAAAAACTTTCTCCCTCTTTGTCTGAGGGGTCACCTTGAATCAATGCTGGGTCATTAGCCTTGATGCCAGGATTCATTCCAATGGCCAGTCCACTCAGTGCTAATTGGCGGGCATGAAAGGAACGTTGAGCGTGGCTTTCTTCCTCAAGCCAGCTATTAATACTACCTGCAGCAAGAATGATCAGCCCTGCTAGAAAAGCTATTGCCCAAAGAACCATCGGAAGAGCAAATCCTTGTGAGCTCGAGCGAGATAGGGGAACTATGTTCCTCTTTCTCGTCTTTAGGGCTAGCCCGCCTATTTCATACCGATTCTGTTGCGGCTTGCGAACACCTGATGGATACTGCGTCAGCTTCGAATTGCTCCTCGGGCAGTATGAAACATACAGCCGTTGCCGCAATCCATCACCTTCCTTCTCTGCATCAGGATTCGCGGCGCCTCGCGACGAACCAGTATGAAATATGCGGGCTAGTTGACATTTATCTAAAACTAATAGGGGCATCGATAAAAATAACTCTATTTTCCCACAATGCAAATTACGAGATTTTTTAGGTAAGAGATTCAAAGATTGATAGCCTGACTCCAAATTTTATATGAAATAGGCACTTTATGGTTGATGAGTAGTCTCTTTTTCTGACTAGTCGAAATGAAAGGAGTTGCTATGATGCGGCGCTTCTCATGACATGTTTTTCAACCGCCATTTCTAGTTCGCAAGAAAATATCCAAGAGCTTTCTGCTTTTTTGTTGGGTGGCGTTTCCTATGAAATTCATCTTATCGGGGTTGCTGGTTCTGGTATGAGTGGATTAGCAGGTTTGCTTTTGTCAATAGGACATCGCGTTTCTGGATCCGATCGGGTGACCAGTGAGGAGGTGGAACGCTTATGCACAAGAGGGTTGAAATTTTTTATGGGCCATCGCAGTGAGGATGCTGCAAGTGCAGATGTGATTGTCTATTCATCAGCGATTCGTGCTGGAAATCCCACTTTTGATAGAGCTTTAGAATTAGGAAAAAGGCTCGTCCGACGTGCTGAAGTCCTCTCGGCTTTGATGATTGGAAAAAAAGGAATCGTGATTTCCGGAATGCACGGAAAGACCACCACATCCTCCCTTGCAGCTCATGTCTTTGGAACAGCCGGGCTGAATCCTTCGCATTATGTGGGAGCCGAAATTCCTATTTTAGGAACGAATGCTCGTTGGAGTGCCGAAGGAGACTATTTTATTGCTGAGGGAGATGAAAGTGATGGAACGCTGGTCCATTACGAACCAGAACATGCTGTTATTCTCAACATCGAACCAGAACATCTCGATTTTTACAAAAACATAGAAGCTATTGATGCTGTCTATCAAAGATTAATTGATCAGACAAAAGGCTCTCTCTTTTATTGGGCTGAAGATCCCGGTGCCAAGCGTCTTTGCGCGGGTCATCCTTGTGCTATTGCTGTGGGTGTGACCCTCGAGTGTACGTATCGCTATGAAAGCCTCAAGCAGGAAAATGGAAGTTCATCCTTCGTGGTAATTGCAAAAAACCGACCATTGGGTCGTCTGGAGCTCTCTATTCCTGGTGCTCACAATGTAAGTAATGCCATGATAGTGATCGCTCTTGCATTAGAGCTCGGTGTTCCTTTTGATAAGATTGTTGAAGCCCTCAAAGAGTTTCGTGGAGCTAAAAGGCGTTTTGAGCTCAAGTACAAAAATGAACATCTTACTGTGGTCGATGATTATGGGCATCATCCCACTGAAATTGCTGCAACTCTGGCTACGGCACGTTCTCAATTGAACAAAAAAGGGAGACTCTTTGTTTTATTTCAACCCCATCGTTATTCACGGACAGTTGCTTTTGAAAAAGAATTTGGAAAGGTCCTTTTGGATGCAGATACCGTTTTCGTGACTGATATTTACCCTGCAAGTGAAGAGGCAATTCCTGGTGTGAGTGGAGAGAGTATTGTGAAGAGAGCCCAGGAACTGGGGCATAGCTCTATTTTTTACGAGCCCCAACTCGAGGGACTTCGTAGCAAATTTTTTCAACAACTCAAGCCAGATGACCTTCTTCTCTCACTGGGAGCTGGAAATATTCATGAAGAGACAGCCCGCCTCGTAGAAGACTTAAAAAAAAGAGATTACCTTCTCTCCATAATGGGAGCAGGACGTATCAGTCTCTATGAGCCCCTTTCTGCCCACACTACGATGCGTGTTGGTGGCCCTGCTCAGTTTTGGGCAGAACCAGAAACCGAAGAGGGATTTGCAGCTCTTGTAAAAATATGTATGGAAGAAAACATACCCCTCATGGTTATGGGCAGAGGATCTAATCTCCTAGTGAGGGATGGGGGTATACCCGGTGTTGTCGTGCACCTTGCTAAAGGTTCCTTCGCTCATTACACCGTTGAGGGAGAGACAATTCATGCAGGAGTTGGTGTCAAATTAAAACAACTCACTGCAGCAGCGCGTCAGATCAACCTCTCTGGATTTGAATGGATGGAGGGAATTCCAGGTAATGTAGGAGGGGCTCTTCGCATGAATGCTGGTGCTATGGGAGATCAGATGTTTGACCAAGTGCTAGCCTTTCGTTATGTCACCCAAAAAGGGGAAATCAAAGAGTGGAACATCCATCAAGCAGAACCCTTCTTTGGAATCCATTATCGTGATATTCCTTTTTTTAAAACTCACTATGCACTCTCAGCTCTTTTAAAAGGAACTCCTGCACCAAAAATTCAAATAGACACCATCATGGAGGCTTCCAAAAAACACCGCCGTGAGACGCAGCCGATTGCGGCAAGTGCTGGATGTACCTTCAAAAATCCACCTTTAAATTCTACTGTGGCAGCAAAGAGCAGCGTTGCCTCGGTGCTCACCTCGTCGAGTATGTCCTTATACACTCCTCGTTTGCGCGCCGATGCGCCTTGCTCTTCATCAGCCACAGCGAATTTAAAGGTGGATTTTACAAATACGAATTCGAACACTACTGTGGCAGCAAAGAGCAGCGTTGGACCCACTGCTCCTAGCGAAGTGTCGTTACAACACAATAAAACTATTTCTGCAGGTCGTCTTATTGAAGAATTAGGATTAAAAAATCATACTGTTGGAAAAGCTCGTGTCTCTGAGGTTCACGGAAACTTTATTGTTAATGATGGTGGGGCCACTGCCAACGAGGTTCTTCAACTTATTGATGAAATTAAGAGTGTTGCATGGAAGAAGCGTGGAATGCTCCTAGAAACAGAAGTTCAGATTGTTGGGGTGGATAAACCTAAATTTCAACATTGAGAATGGCAATCATGCACCCTACGTTCTGAGATCTAGTGTTATCTTTGGATAGTGCTTCGATCTGCAACCTTGTTCTAAGAAAAAATTGCAGTACTTCACTTTTGAATATGCGGGTTAAAATAAATACAATCAAAATATGAACCTCTCTCTATTAAAAAAACATACGATTGCTGTTCTCATGGGTGGACCTGGTGGGGAGCGAGAGGTTTCAATTGCCTCTGGAACAGCTGTTGCACGAGCATTACGAGGAGCTGGTTTTTCAGTGATCAACTGCGATATTAAAGATCGCAATGTGGAGCTTCCTCAAGAAGTCACTTTTGTCATGAATATGATTCATGGTACCTTTGGTGAGGATGGGGAATTACAAGCGCTCCTAGAAAAGAAAGGAATTCCCTATAGCGGAGCAGGAGTGAAGGCAAGCCAGTTAGCAATTAATAAGATCAAATCAAAAAAACGTTTTTTGGAAGCTGGTATTCCAACAGCACCTTTTGAAATCTTGCATGAGGGAGAACACCCCTCCCTCCTAGTCCCTTATGTGATCAAGGCCCCCCAAGAGGGCTCGACTCTCGGTCTTTATATTATTCATGAGAATGATCCAGAAAAAATTAACAACTCACTTCATGGAGCATTTGAGTTTGGGAATGAAATCCTTGTTGAGGAATTCGTTTTAGGCAGGGAATTGACTGTGGGTATTTTAGGAGATGATGTATTGCCTGTTATTGAAATTAAAGCTAAGGACGGAGTGTATGATTTTAAAAACAAATATACTGTTGGAGGTAGTGAGCACCTGATTCCGGCTCCTCTGGATCCCGTGCTAACAGAAAAAATAAAGAATATTGCACTTGCCGCCCATCATGCATTAGGTATCGAGGTCTATTCACGAGTCGATATTATTTTGGGCAATGATGGAAAAATGGTAGTGCTAGAGGTCAATACAATTCCAGGAATGACAGAGACGAGTCTGCTGCCCGATGCAGCAGCTGTATTCGGACTCGATTTTCTAGCATTATGTATTAGGATTATGGAACTTTCTCTTGCATGCCCTCGTCAGTAAAAAATAGTCTAAGTTCATGATCGTTCGCCGCTCCAATACCAATAATCGTCGCCTGCGGGCTAAAAAAAATTCAGAAGCCCATCAGCTTTTAGAACTTAGGGTACGTCGTGATTCCGTGAAACATCAACGTACAAAAAAAATGAACACGGCCTTGATTAAGGTCGCTTTTCTTGGAGTGCTCGTGATTGTTTCTCTCCTAGGAGGAAGAGCCCTTCTTGATAAATTCTTCTTTAAAAATCCTGACTATAATGTTCAACATCTCGAAGCTTCACTCGATGGAGTCATGACAGTTGAGGAGTTGCAACTAATGACCGGATTACATCAAGGGGCTAATATTTTTTTGGTTGATTTAAGCGCTGCAGAAAAAGTGCTCAATGATGTTGCAGAGGTTAAAAAAGCACATGTGGAGCGTCTTCTACCTAATACCATTCAGATTTCTTTGGAACGACGTACTCCCATTTTTCGTTTGGTCTCCTCTCCAGAGGAGGCTTTTGCTCCCGGTCAAAGCTTCGTGATTGATCAGGATGGAATGGTGATGGTTCCAAAAAAATTGGAGGCCTCCCTCCTAGAGCTTCCCTTGGTTGAAGGCATTGATATTTCTCATCTTGTTGCTGGGAAACAATTGCAAGATGAGAGATTTTCATTTGCAGTTACCCTCTGGAATATTCTTTCTAACTCTAAAAATTCTGAACTCATCACGATTCGTTCTCTTGATCTTTCTCGTGACTATTGTGCTGTGATTACAGATGCCACGCATGCACGTTTTATTTTTGGAGAAGGGAATTTACCTGCACAGCAAGAGCGTCTTCAAAAACTCCTTGCCCACTGCCAGGAAATGGGTCGGCAGGTTGAAACTGCCAATCTCATTTTAGAACATAATACTCCAGTAACGTTCCGATCGAATAGTGAAGTGCATTTCTCTAAAACAGCTCTCTTGACGACTGCAAGTAAAACGCCACATGCTCACTAGTGGTACCTGAAAAATGAATTAGAGCTAAAAAATGCTCTCTATGAATTTCAAAAATAGCTTCTTTAAAAGTGGATTCTAAGTTATGTCACGCGAACAACTCTTTGTCGGTCTTGAGATCGGTACTACAAAAATTTGTGTCATTGTTGCAGAGGGATTGCCTGATGGTTCAATCCATATCTTAGGTGTAGGAGAAACTCCTTCACGTGGAGTACGCAAAGGTGAGATTATTGATTTTGCAAGCGTTACTGAATGTGTACGCGAAGCTATTATTGATGCTGAGGAAAAAAGCAATGTTGAGATTCGTAGTGTTTGGGTTGCTTTGTCAGGTGGTCATTTGCAAAGTTTTAACAATCGTGGAACTTGGATTCTTCCTGAAGATCATGATGCTATTAATCAAGAGGATCTTCGCATGGTTGAGATGAATGCGAAGGAGGTCACTCTTCCTTCTGCAAATGCTTTTCTTCACACAATTATTCAAAACTACCATGTGGATGGAAATCGTAATGTCATTGATCCTGAGGGGATGATTGCATCTCGTTTGGAAGCCGATTTTCATATTGTTCATGGAATTAAAAATCGCATTCAAAATACGCTGCGCTGCTTGGAGTCATTAAAATTAGATGTAGAAGATATCGTGATGAATTCCCTAGCATCAGCCCAAGTTGTTTTGACCCAACAGCAAAAAGATCTTGGAGCCCTTGTCATTGATATTGGGGGAGGAACGACCGATTTCCTTGTCTACATTGATGGAGCCGTGAGGCACAGTGGGGTCTTGGCCCTTGGTGGAGATCATATTACTAATGATATTTCTATTGGGCTGAGGTTACCTATTGTCCGCTCAGAGCTTTTAAAAATTGAAGAGGGCTCAGCATTCCTTTCTGGGGAGCAGGGAGAAGAAAAAATTCATCTTAAAAATGATACTGGGTTCTCAGGCTGTGAAATCGATCGTAATGCACTCAATACGATTATTCATGCACGTGTGAATGAGCTCATGCAGTTGCTTCGTCGTGAGGTGGAACGCGGCTGCCATTTGGATTTACTTGGTGCTGGTATTATGTTAACAGGCGGTTGCTCGAAATTACGTGGGATCAAAAAACTAACAGAAGAGGTTTTTAAATTACCTGTTTCTGTTCCTCTCTCAAGCCACGTTTCTGGCCCCACCTCAACATTTGAAAACCCTGAATTTTCCACAGCTATTGGTCTGACTAAATATGCCAATGCTGTTTACAGTGAAACCCCTGAGGAGAATTTCTTTTCCAAAATCACTGGGGCTCTTGGTGGTCTTTTTGGAAGGAGGTAGTAACGGTTTTATGCCTCTTTTTTTACTACTCTTTTTTTATTTTTTATTTGCTCTAGTTGCACAAGAAACATCAGAAAGTAGCACTTCAATTACGGTAGAGGATTACGCTCTTTTTCTTAATGCAGTCGCAGCCCAAGGGGATGGACATCACCTCTACAATGAAAAGATGGAAGCGGGTTGTTCCTGCTCTTCAATTTTAAAAATAGTTGTCGATAGTCAATGGAAGTACGAATTACTAGAGAACCAAGAAGCTCTTATAGAGAACTCGATAAGCTGGCTCGATGCTGCTCGGTACTGTAATTGGCTGGAAAATCGGTCTTCAATGGCTATGGATGATCTCAACCTCAAGAGAGATCCTTTGCTCGTAACAGAGCAGGGGGTCTATGAACTAGAAGGGGAGACTCTTATCTCCTTCAATAAAAAAGCCACCTATGTGATCCAAGCAGAGGAAAGCGTAGATCGAGAATTGCACTGCAATAGACTTCATTTTTTGGTAAAGAATCAAACTTATCATGATGGTTTTCACGAACAAGCAACTCCTGTAGAAGCTACGATTTCCGGGTTGGAAGAAGTTGAAATATTTTTTGAAGAGGGAGCTGCTCTTGGAATATTGCTTTTAGGGAGTGGGTTGGGAGTAAATAGAGCTATTGAGACAGGTCATTCTCGAATCACTCCACCAAGAAGTTCTATTCAAAATAGTGCTACTAGAAGAACCATGAGTATTCCTCTGCTTCGCATGAATCGTACTAGGAGCCGAAGAGATGTTCTTGAAGATCGTGTTTATACCGACGAAGAGCAAAAGCACAAAGAGGAAATAGCAACCCTGTTTGAATTTAAAAAGAGCAGCCAAGAAAGTGCTAACGATCAAGTAAGTAAAGCAATGCTTTTTTCACAGCAGGCTCTGAATGCTAAGAAAAAGTTAGGAGTCATTGAGACCACAAGAGATTCTGCATTAGAAAAAGCCTTTCCTCAACTCGTAGCAGCTAAAGAAAGAGCACAGAAGGCAGAGGTTGATGCACGTAAAGCTCATCAAGAATATCTCAAGGAAGTCCAAAAGATCGAATTAAAACCTCAAAATAGTAACATCAAAACTCAGTCAATAAAAAGAGCCCAAGCTTGCAAGCAGCTTGCAGATAAAAAAGAAAATGAAAATAAGAGAGTGCTTGAAAACAAAAAAGATGAATGCCTTAAATCTTCTGATCTTCATGCTGTGGCCCATGAGTGGATCCAGGATGAAATATCCGGGTCAATCAATAATGCATCCTTTGAATTGGTAAAAGATGATCAAAAGAGTGCCGTTAAGAGTCTGAATAAGGCTAACAAGCAAGTTGCCTACGCAAGGGTATTGGATTGCGGTCTTGAAGCTCAAAATCAAATTTCCACGCAATTCCGCCAAGAGCTGAAAGAAAAAAAAGGGTCTCTTTATCACAAAATAAAAGAGGGTGAAGAATCTGATTTTTGTGAAGTCTCTTTTGTAGAGCCAAATTTTTCTCACAAATTGTATGATTCAAAAAAAGAATTTATAGGTATTCCAAAAAGTGCGGAAGAAGCCTATCAGGCATTTAGTTTGGTACTTGAGGAGGGCTTAGAAGCATGGAAAGAAGTTAGCGCTGCCGCTGATGCTGCCAAGCATGCTTGGGTGGAGGCAACTAAGGGTATTGAAGATTCCAAAAAGAAAAAGAGGATGTGGGCAAAATCTGTATTAGCATTAGCAAAATGCGGTACTGGGAATTATGGTCTTGGTAAGTCGACTGAAAAAGAGGCGATGGAGTTAGGCAAGATTTTTGTGGGAGAGAGAGCAACTTCTAGTTCTAAATTTTATTATGATAGATACGTTACAACACTGATTAGTTATGATGGAACACGCCGTTTTCGCTCTACCTCGTGGAAGCCACAATCCCAAGAATATAAAGCCAATTTCGAACGGGGATCTTTTATTGGTAAAGACAGCAATTACAAAGCACCTCATGATGGACATCTTGTAATCACTGATGTGGCGCTTGCTCCGTCAAAAAAATAAGAAAAACGACTGGAGACTATTTCCTAATTTGACACAATAGATCTCATTGTTTTTTTGAAATGACTACAGCTTTGCCTTCTTCAGCCTCTATCCTCCGACCTCCAGCCTCTGCTTATCGCATTATCGGTGTTGGCAATGCTGGGGGCAATTTTTTAGATCGCCTGTTGCTCTCTCATCCCACGCTCTCTGGGCTTATCGCTCTTAATAA
>Ga0114975_10000578_pt1 | contig 27614 bp, 21 predicted proteins | sample S_130626_EF_Meta_FD_87031 | JGI IMG/M metagenome (GOLD analysis project Ga0114975, IMG submission 87031) | Freshwater microbial communities from Lake Simoncouche, Canada to study carbon cycling - S_130626_EF_MetaG | ecosystem: Environmental > Aquatic > Freshwater > Lake | place: Lake...
GAAATATCCGGGCTAGCCTCCTCATTACCATCAGAAGTAGAATTCAGGAATCACTCTCATCATTTTTTTCAGAATCTTGAATCTTTCTTAAAATTAGAAATAGCACCTATTGCCAATCGTCTTGATCACGAAGAGGATTTATTTCGTCATTTCTACGGTCGCCTCGTAGAGCTTGGATGTTTAAAACTTCTTATTCCTGCTCATCTTGGAGGCTTTGGAGGAGAACGTCGCCATTGGATTGAGTACAACGTGTTGATGTCTCAATACTCGGGAGCACTCTTATTTCTCCAAGCACAGCACCAATTTTCTATTGCTCAACTTAATAAACTGTTACCTGATCCCAAAGTTGAATCATTACTTCAATCACTTGTATTAAAAAATCAAGGAATTGGACTAGCGTTACAAAAAAACAAAGAGTTGCTTCGAGTCGAGAAAGTACCGCAAGGATATCGCCTTTCAGGAACATTTCTCTGGACCACAGGCTTTAGTTTTTTTTCTCACCTTCTTTTTTCCTTTGAATATGAAGGAATCCTTTTTTATACACTGCTGCCTTTGGAACCTTTAGAAATGGAGGAAGGAAGAATCACGCTCTCACCTAAAATAGAAACAGTAGTTTTTAATGCTGTCCCGAGTCACAGCATCACATTAAATCAGTGGCTTATTAAAGAAAATGATCTCCTTGCCAGGCATCGAGTGGAACCTAAAAAAATCTCAGAGCATCCCAGCATGTATAATTTTGCAGGAATCTCCAAAGCCTTACTCAAAGTCATTCTTCAAGGACAATATGGATCGACTCCCCAAGTTCTTGAAAAATACGCATCATTAGAAGAGCGATCCAATCATTACCACCAAAGGGTCATTGAGGGAGTACATCATCCTCTCACCTTGCGTTCTGAAGGTTTACAACTGGCAGAAGAGTGCGCCTTGCTTGCACGGCTCTCGTGTGGAGCTGCTAGTATTTTAAAAGAGCACCCTCTCAACAGGCTTATTCAGGAGATGTGGCAATATACTGTGGCAGGATATTCAGAGGATCAAAGAAAAGCTTATTGGGATATGTTCAAATAGGGATTACCCTCAAACCACAAGATCGATATTCTCTGGAAGACTTTTTGAAAGACTTTCAATTAAATTTTCTCTCAGAATACGAATTAATCCATTCCTGCGTGAAGGCCCAACAATAAGAGACTCTGCACCAAGAGTTGATATCATCTCTAAAATGGTATCCTTCGGCGAATCACTCACCACGTAGCATGGGAAAATAGTTTTTCCTAACATCTGTGGGTCTAGACTTTCAAAGAGAGCTTTTGCTTGTTTGTCTTTCTGCCAATTTCTTTTTTTATCTTTAGAGGTAATGATCGGTTGTTGCCGTATAAATAAAACGTAGAGAGGGCTTCCAGTTTTATCGGATTCTCTTAAAGCATAATCGAGCGTTTTACACTTTGTTTTTACGGCAACTAAAATGGGAGGAGAAGAAGGTTTCTTTCGGTTTTCAACATCACTTTGATTACTACTTGGAGTAATAATAGTAGTACTATCTTCAATAGAATGGCTCATCTCTTTTACTTCTTTGCGAAGCCCATACTCTTTAGCGAGACCACGCAGGATTAAACCAATTGCTAATGTAGTAACGACAAAAATACGTGCATTGGGTTTCTCAATAAAAAGAGTTATTTCAATGGCGAGTAATACGACAAATGCCATTAACATTAGCAAGCGCTCTCGTCGTAACATAGGAAGTTTCCAGTCGGTAGAAGTGGATCCTAAATTTGTAGCAATGGCCCCTATAACACCAATCGCATAGAGATTTGCTAGAGCTGCAATATCACCTATACTGATCACCAGTGCAGCAGGAATGAGCGTCATAGGTATTAGGGAAAAGTGAGGAACACCAAACTGATTGAGTTTGGAAAAAAAAGGGGGCAGCTCTTGGTCTTTAGACATTAAAAAACAGATGGCAATCAAATCGATGATGGCTGTATTAACGGCTGAGAGAAGGAGTAGTGCAAAAGCGATGCTGATGATGCAGCCAGCAAGGATTCCCCAGTGGGTTCCCAAGATGTTTCCCACAAAAATTTCTCCCATATAGCGTAACATGTAGTCACGTACCCCCTCTGCTCCAGGAGCATTAACATCACCATGAACGATTGTGAGCCCCTTTAAAGCGAGCATCAACAGCCCCAAAAAAGCGGTAAAGAAGACGACTTCCAGAAGAACCACAAAGATAGCTTTTGTAGATGTTTTTTTTACAACTGGATTCTCTAAAGAACTTCCTGGATCTAGCTTCATAATGCCTGTGGTATTGGCAACCGCCTCAATTCCCGATAATGCAAGGACCATACCTACAAAACTAATCCAGCTATGACCGAAACTTCCGTGTAAGGGTTGAAGATGAGCAACTGCTGCTCCTATATGTGGCAATGCAAAAATGGAGATAAGAAGAACAATGAGTGCGGTTGGTATTGAGATAAGTATTGCTAAAAAAGCCGTTTTTCGAGGCCCAAAGAAATTCAAAAAGCCAATAATCACAATAGCTGCTCCTGCACAATAGGCCGGTTTAGGAACTCCTAAATATTGAAATGCCGATAAGGCGCTTAATGCTGCAGTGACAAGATAGTCTGCGATAAGAAGGAATGCTCCAACAATAGAAAGAACCTCCGAGCGATGACGCACACTTGCATAGACACCTCCACCATTGGGATAGAGACGACAAATAGTCATGTAATTGATGCCGACTAAAGTTGTCAAAATACACATCGGCAGTAGGAGCCAAAAGGAACTGTAACCTGCAACAGCAAAGGCAAGTCCAATGACATACGCTTTGCTTGTTCCTAAATCACCATAGAGGATGGCTGCAGCTCGAGGCCAATCAACATTACGAGGACGAGAAGTGCCAATCGATATCATGATTTTTTGTTCGCTGTTACACTTTACTCGTTAACAGGTCATTTTATTTGCTGCTCAATAAAGTTTTTCCAAGAACCTCTCTTTTTAGAATCTCTTTTTTTTGAAACAAGTATAGAACCAGTATGTAAGTGAGTTAATCCAATAGCGATGGCATCTGCAGCATCACTTGGAGGGGTTTCTCTCAATCCCAGCAACGCCCGTACCATAAAGGCTACTTGTTTTTTTTCTGCTCCCCCAAATCCAACAACAGCCTGCTTAACACGTCTTGGGGGATACTCATAGATTGGTATCCCATGTTGTGCTGCTAGTAATAAAACGACTCCGCGAGCAGCTCCTAGAACAATTGCAGTAGAATGACTTTGAACATAGATGATACTTTCTAAAACGACAACCTCAGGTTGGTACTCTGAAATAGCTGTTAGCAATCGATCGTGAATGGTTAATAATGAATCTGATATATTACGTTTTGGAGGATTTTGAATCACTCCATATTGCAAACAGCGAACGGCGGTTCCCTGCTCTTCTAAAATGGCAAAGCCAGTTCCGCGTAATGATGGATCTATGGAAAGGAGGCGCATAAAATGAACTAAGGTCAAATTCAAGGCGTAGCGTAGGAAGCAACCTATCTCTTGGGAAAATAGGAACCATACAATTTTTTCTCGACTGCAGAATTAAGGTGTTAGTACAAGAGGGTCGATGAACTACGACGGGCTGTATGAGGCACCACATTACCCGAGGAGCAAATCAAGGCTGACGCAGTATACATCAGGCTCTCGCATGCCGTAGCAAAATCAGCAAGAAATATCTGGAAGCCCTTTTAGTGGGTCCCTTGAAAACCCAGCCCACCTAAAGCACCGGCTCCCTCCCAGGATGCAGGCTTGTTCCAAGGAATAGCACTTGCAGAGGAAGTAGTATTTTCGGAACCATTTCCAACAGACTCACAGCTAGTAAAGAGTATTGAAACTAGGAACAATACCGATATTGAGAGTAGCAATTGCATAAGAAATTGTTTTAGAGGACTCAGAGAGAAGCATCCTAAGTCTGTTTTATTTCCCAATTTCCTTATCAGAAACTAATACCTGATCTCCAATTTGAACTGTTGAACCTGGAGCAAGGGAGCTCATCACTAGGTCAGCACCAGAGGTTAAAACCTCAACAGAGGTGACTTTAGCGTGTGCAATGATCTGGTCATTATGTTTGATAGAAATCTCAGTTCCAGCCACCATTCCATCTTGGCTTCCAATACTAATCACCACAAAGTTCCAAGTGTTATTGATGGCAACAACCTTTCCTTCCTGAAAATTAGTTTCGACCTCTTTTGAAGAGATTTCATTTTTGGGAGTCTCTTTTTTATCTCTGAATGCACTGCTTTTCTTTTAGTAGAGCTTTTCTTGGACTGAGATGTTTCTTTAGATTGAGAGAGTAGTTGAACTGTGGACTCAAGCTCTTGAACACTCTCTGTTTTAACAGCAAGGTCACTTTTCAGCTGAACCAACTCCGTCTCTTTATCTGCTAATTGTTTTTGGGTTTGTGTCAACTCATTGGATGCCTTAGCGACTGCTTCACGAGCATCTTGAAGTTCTTTTTTATTATTATCTTGATCGTTAGATTTTGAAGCAAGACTCTCTTTAATGTCCTGGAGCTCTTTCGCTGCTGCAAAAACATTATCATGCTGCTCCTGAATGATCGTCTCTTGACTCAGAATGATCTCTTTTAAACGATGTTCGTTAAAATACCCAAAAAATGCAGCTCCTATGAAAAGAACAATAGAAATATAGAAAAGAAATTTTGACATAAAATAAAATGTTGATTGGATTTGAGATTACAGAAAACGTAATCGCAATCCAGCTAAAACTGGAACTTCAAAAAATATGACATCTCCCCATCAAGACAAAAAAAAATCTCCTTCTTCTCCATTCACTCGAGAAGAATCCGATAGTATGGGGAGCGTCTCAGTTCCTCATGATCGATATTATGGAGCTCAAACAGCACGATCCTTAATTCATTTCAATATCGGCAATGACCTAAAACCTCCGGAACTTATTAAAGCACTTGGTCTTTTGAAGAAGGCATGTGCTCAAGCTAATTGCGACCTAAAAAAATTATCTCCTGAAAAGGCAGTATTGATTATACGAGCTTCCGAGGAGGTAATTTCAGGAAAACTCAATGATCATTTCCCTTTGAGAATCTGGCAGACAGGAAGCGGAACACAAAGCAACATGAACGCTAATGAGGTCATTGCTAATCGTGCAATTGAACTAGCAGGAGGTGTTCTTGGATCTAAAACACCGATTCATCCGAATGACGATGTGAATCAATCTCAATCTTCCAATGATACGTTTCCTACCGCGATGAATGTTGCTGCAGTGATGATGATTCATGAATATCTCATACCAGCACTCAAGAAACTTCGTGCCGCTCTCTACGAAAAAACAAAAGAGTTTTCTACTATTGTGAAAATTGGACGCACCCATTTGCAAGATGCAACACCACTGACCTTAGGTCAGGAATTTTCTGGTTATGTTGCCATGTTGGATGATGATCTAAAGCAAATTGAAGAATCTCTCCATGGCCTATCATCTCTTGCTATTGGAGGAACAGCTGTAGGTACAGGCCTCAATGCTCCTCCTGGATTTGGAGATCAGGTTGCTCGTTATCTCTCCGAATATACCAACATCCCATTTACTTCTGCTGAAAATAAATTTGCAGCCTTAGCCAGTCATGGTGAGTATATTTTTGCAAGTGGAGCACTCAAGTCGTTGGCTGCTTCACTCATGAAAATTTCTAATGACCTTCGATGGCTTGCCTCAGGCCCTCGTTGCGGATTAGGAGAGTTAACACTTCCAGAAAATGAACCTGGCTCCTCAATCATGCCTGGAAAAGTCAATCCTACCCAATGCGAAGCAGTCACAATGGTTGCTGTTCAGGTGATGGGTAATGATGCTGGAATTGGCATTGCGGCTTCACTTGGAAATTTTGAACTCAATGTTTTCAAGCCACTCATCATTCATAATTTTCTTCATTCAGTACGCCTCTTAAGTGATGCCTGTTACTCCTTTACCACCCATTGCATTGTAGGAATTCAAGCCAATCATCAAAAGATTGCAGAGCACGTGCATCATTCGCTCATGCTTGTTACTGCGCTCAATCCCCACATAGGCTATGATAAAGCCGCTCAGGTAGCCAAGAAAGCTCATGCCGAGAAGATGAGTCTCAAAGAAGCAGCTCTTGCATTAGGATATCTCACGAGCGAGCAATTTGATACTTGGGTTGTCCCCTCTAAGATGACCGGAGCTTCATGAACAAGAAAAAACGAGTTATTATTGTTATTGGAACTCATCGAAGTGGATCAAGTGCCTTCACAAAAGGACTCACATCAATGGGGGTTTCATTGGGTGATTCATTAATTGGAGCAAATCCTTATAATCAGAAAGGCCATTGGGAAGATTTTGAATTTAACAAATTAAATGTTAGCCTATTAGATTTTTTGGGAAATCGTGATCAACGGATACGAGCTATCAATGAGGAGGAGAGAGAGCGGTTGTGTCGGCATGATTTTTTTTGTAAAGCCTCTGATCTTTTGATTCAAAAAATCTCTGATCACAAAATATTCGGGATTAAAAACCCCAATTTTTCTCCTCTGCTTCCTTTTTGGAAAAAAGTTTTTCATGCAAATGATATCGATCTTTCGTTTGTAATCACATTAAGAAATCCATGGAATGTTGCTACGTCTTCTTATTTTTATCTTAAAACAAAGGATCAAGAGGTTGCTTTTTGGTCCTGGATTTCCTATCTCCTAAGTTGCTTGGAGCATTCCTCAGGCTATGATCGTATTATAGTAGAATATCAAGAACTGCTAAAAGATCCGGCACATCAGATGCAAAGAGTTGCTCATGCCTTGAGGCTGACAATCAACTCGGAGGCACTCCAAGAGTATTGCGAGGAATTTATTGATCCCTCCTTATGTCACTATCAAGAAGAAAAAAAAACTTTGGATAACGACTGTTTTTACAAAAAATTTGCAATGGAAATTTATGAAACACTCCTTTCTATTGCTCAAGATCAAACCTCTTTTCACGATATAGGAAGACTGATGCACCAATGGAAAAAACAATTTCTTCAAACTGATGCGCTTTTAGTCATGACTGAAAAGAATAATCTGAAAATAGGTAAACTCGAGGATATCATTTTCAAGAGAGAACAAACCATTTTTAACTTAGGTAAAATGGTCAATAATCAGTTATATTCCATTGCTGATTCTTGCAAGAAATTACATCAAAAAAATCTTCAAATTGCATTTCTAGAACATCATTACGAACAATGTAATCAAGAAATCCGTCTCTTGACTCAACAATGAGTCAAGTAGCAAGCCTCATTATTCCTTGAGACTCTCAAGACTAAAATGAAGAAGAAACCACGCATCATTTTAATTATTGGAATGCCCCATAGTGGCATCAACCTCCTCTCAAGAGGACTTGAAACCATGGGGGGCTTTTTATCCCATATCATTGATACTAATGTTGACGAGGAATCTGCCATGCTCGATGGGACTAGCCAGTCACCTGTTTTTTTACAGGACTCTATAAGCAGATACTTACGAGATCCAAATAAGATTTTAACGCAATATCCAACAGGCTACTCAGCGTTTAGAGGTGATCGCCATGAAATATCCGAATTAGATTTAGCACAAATCACCCTCCATTATTTTCCTCCAAAAAAAAATCGGAACGATTCTGTGTTTCATTCACTGAATTGGGAAATGCTCCATTTTTTCCAAGAACGTCACCGGTGCATTATCTCCATTACTAAAAAAGAAATCGCACTCTTAAAAAACGAGGGCTTTTTCACGAGAGCCACTCAGCTGTTATTAGAACAGATGGCTCATAAGTCGCCTCCAGCCCGGATATTTCATGCTGATCATGATGAGGAGGCCGCAAAGGCTGATGAGTTAAGGTACGTGATGAAGTCTGACGACGGCTGTATGAGTCCCTACGGCCCAAGTAAAAATGTGAGTCTAACGCAGGAACCATCTGACTTCCCAGCTTCCGTAGTAGATGAGGATGCAATATCCGAATTAGTCCTTCATGACCCTCTTTTCACACTCTTACTTCCGTTTTGGAAACAAGTATTTCAGAAGTGTCATCTTGAAGTATCTATTGTGATCGCTTTCAGAAATCCCTGGAGTGTGGCGGCCTCCAAAAAAGAATATCTAGAAAAATCTTTTTGGGTTTGGATTTCTTATATCTTATGTTGCCTGGAACATTCCAATGGTTATCAACGTGTTTTCGTAGATTACGACGAGCTTATCGAAAACCCCATGCATCAAATGACAAGAGTTGCTCATACACTTGACCTGACCTTAGAACAGAAGTCTCTAGCATCCTACTGCGAGTACATTGACCCTTCCCGGCGTCATTACCATCAAGCACTAGAGGAGCTGAAATCAGAGGGATTTTATCAGCAATTTACTTTAGAAATATACACAAAACTACTTGAAGTGACTCAGGATAAGAAACCTTTTGAGTCATTAAAAAAGTCCTTCATAAAATGGAAAAAAGCTTTTTTGGAAGCTAACGATCTTTTAGTTCTAGCTGAAAAAAAAGATGCCACGATCAATCAGCTTCAAGAAAAAATAACAAACCTTGATGAATCCATTTACCAAATACAAAAAACTATTAATCAAAATTCCCATTCTATCACTCATTACAAAAAAGAAACCGATCAACGTGAGTCTCAAATTGCCGCTCTTATACAAGCGCAATCAGCACTTGATAAAGAACTCTTCCAGCTCAGACAAACTTCGGAAATACAGAATTGTTTGATTGCTGCATAAATGTAATGAATAAAAAAGATCGAGTTATTGTTGTTGTCGGCCCGCCTCGCAGTGGCACAAGCGCTATTACAAAAGGCCTTGAGACAATGGGCGTATCTCTAGGCAACACCTTCATTCCTTCTAATATTTTTAATGAAAAAGGGTTCTGGGAGGATGCCGATTTTCATGGCTTTAATGGCTTCATACTTGATTTCTATGAGGATCGTTTGAGGCGTATTCTTTCTATTGATGAGGAGGAAGCAACCCACCTGTTGCAGTGCGGCTACTTATCAGTTGCCTCAGAATTACTATCTAACAAACTTTCGGAAAATCATCTTCTTGGTATCAAAGACCCTCGTTTTTCCCTTTTACTTCCTTTTTGGAGGCATGTTTTTAATCACTGTGAAGTTGATGTCTCTTTTGTGATAGCTCTACGAAATCCATCGAATGTTCCTGCCTCCCACGAATATTATAAAAATCAACACTATGAAAAATCTTTGTGGGTCTGGATATCGTATCTTCTAAGCTGCATAGAATACACTCAAGGCACGAAGCGAAGTGTTGTCGATTATGATGAACTTATAAAAAATCCAAAGTATCAAATGGAGCGCGTTGCTGAGTCATTCATGCTTCCGCTTCTTCCTAAAGTATTGAGATCTTACAGCTGTGATTTCATCGATCCTTCATTACGTCACTTTTATGAAGAACAAGCGAGCCACCTCAAAAATAGTTCTTGCTACACTTTCGCCTTCGAGATTTATGAAAAACTCCATGCGGTTGCTACAGATCGTATTAGCTTTGAAGAGCTAGAAAAATCTCTCCCAAAATGGAAAACCCAATTCTCCTTCGTCAAATCACTTCTGTTATTAGAGGAAAAAAACAACCAATCCATTCATCAATTGATGGAGATCAATGAAAATCTTCAAACAACGAATAAAGATCAACTTAAAACCATTATTGATCTTAATAAAACAATCATGGAAAAATTTCAATTTGTAGCAGGACTTCATCAAAATATTGAGCAGCGCGATCAGCACATTGCCTTCTTGATGCAGCAACAGAGGGGTTCTTAGCCCGGATATTTCATACTGAAGTGTCATGAGGCGCCGCGCAAAGCTTATTAGTACAAGGCTGGCAAAGGATTGGGATGCCGGGCTGTATGTTTCATACTGCCCAAATCACAATTCGAGACCAACGCAGTAATGATGAGCTTTCCACAAGCCGTAATAGATTTAGTGTGAAATATGCGGGTTAACCTTATTCTCCGCGATAACTACACCGTGCAGTTGGAGTCTCATGAAGAACGATTTCAAAGAGACCGGAAAGTGACGGAGTGAGCTTCTTCCAAAACCAAGCACACATATTTTCAATAGTTGGATTTTCTAAGCCCTCAATCTCATTGAGGTAGGAATGATCAACTAATGCTAGTAAAGGGGCCATCGCCTTGGAGATATTTGCATGATCATAAACCCAACCAATATGAGGATCAACCTCACCTTGGACAGAAATCTCAATTTTAAAACTATGGCCATGCATACGTGTGCATTTATGAGTGGCCTCAAGGTGAGGAATAGTTTGAGCGGCTTCGAACGTGAAGGTCTTCGTAAGGCAAGCTTGCATAGTTAAAGCCCACTAGATTAAAGATGAAAACTAAAAGCGACAATCAAAATGAAAAAATTACTTGAAAACAAGTATACACTTTTTGGGATATTTCTCTTAGGATTCCCATCCTACTAATATGTTGTTTTTATCTTCTACAATGTACCTTCAGCTTCTATCTCCAAGCTTATTTTAAATGTGTGGTATTGCTGGTATTATCTCTGAGAAATGGGTGACTCCTGCTCAAATTGAAGGAGCACAAACGTCACTTCAGGCGCGCGGGCCAGATAGCTGGGGCTCTGAACAATTTTCTTTTTCTCCAGAACAAGGATGGCGTCACGCTGCTATTGGTTCTGCTGCTTTGATTCATAGGCGCCTCAGCATTCGTGATCTCTCGACCGCCGCAGGACAACCGATGGGTAATGAAGATGGTTCTCTCTGGATTATTTATAATGGTGAAATTTATGGATGGGAAGAGGAGGCCCAAGGTTTGCGACACCAGGGTCATCATTTTAAAAGTCATTCTGATACCGAGTTTATTTTGCATGGCTATGAAGAATGGGGAGATGCTGTATTAGAACATCTTCGGGGCATGTTCTCCTTTTCCATCCTAGATCTACGAAAACGACGTCTTTTCCTCGCGCGTGATCGCCTTGGGGAAAAACCTCTTTTTTATACCGTTAAAAATAATCTCTTTGCCTTTGCAAGTACTGTAGGTGCACTTTCCAAAATTGTGGGAACGACTCACTCATGGAATCCCAATGCAATTGATGCATTTTTAACACACCGCTACATTCCCGCCCCCCTTTCCATCATAGAGGGTTTTTGCAAATTACCAGCAGCTCACTCTCTGGTTGTTTCTCTAGAGAGTGGTATTCCTGTTGCTGCGGAACCACAAGAATACTGGAAACCACAACCCTCCCCTCATGACAATCCAGCAGCTCTCCTAAAGGAATCGATTCGCCTTCGTCTTATCTCAGATCGTCCTTTAGGCCTTTTTCTAAGTGGTGGTATCGACTCTCAAGCCATCGCAGCTCTCATTGCACACGGGAAAATGCTACCTGAACTTCCGACCTTCACCGCATCTTTTCCAAATAGTAATTCCTATGATGAGTCCGGTGCAGCAGGTGAAATTGCACATCGATTAGGTCTCTCACAAACGGCACTTCCTATAAAAATGCAGGTAGAAGATCTAGCCACTATTGTGGGTGACCTTGATGAACCCTTTGCCGACCCTTCAGCTATCCCTACATGGTACTTATGCCAAGCTGCTGTCAAAAAAATCGTTGTGGCACTCTCTGGTGATGGTGGAGATGAGCTTTTTGCAGGTTATAAACGTTATCACGTGCATCAACGTGGGGCTTTTTTTCTTCCTCGCTATGGAAAAAAACGCTCCTGGAATGCCTCTTCATTGTCTCTTAAAACCGCACGTTATGGACGCCTCAAGAGAACATTACTGAGTTATCAACTGGGATGGGAAGAGTCCTATGCGTTACGCTTTGCTGCCTTTGATCCAATTTCACGAGCTTTTTTACAACCTGATATTTCAGTAGAAACGAGTTATTGGAGGCGCCCTAGCAAAGCACTTTCCCCAATGGCATGGATGCTTGAGTGTGACCGCCTCAATTATCTACCAGAATATATTTTAAAAAAATCAGATCTCTGTGGCATGGCTCATGGCTTAGAGCTTCGAAGTCCCATGTTGGACCATCGTTTTTTTGAAGCTGTTCTAGGGATGCCACTTCAAGAACGTTTTACACAACCTCCAAAACAATTCCTGCAACAACAAATTGGCATTCATGCATTAGTTGGACCCAAGCGTGGGTTTAATCCTCCGTTGCATGCATGGCTTCATCAAAAATCATTCGCTCCTATTTACGATGAGCTCCCTCGCGCGCTCTCTTCATTGACCTCGGGACAGCTCTCAGCAAAAAGCCTGACAGTTTTTTTAAATCAGGCTCGGAAGGATCATCGTCTTGATGAACTAACCTGGATGCTCATAGTACTTATGTTTTCACTAGAAAAACTGGCAAGAGGAAATGAGGAGATGGTTTTAAAGGAGATATAAATATTTTGCTTTGTTCTTATTCCTTTTTACTCCATGATAACTTTTCCTTTTCAGGTGTCTCTATTGATGGGACCTGATCCTCTCCAATGAATGAGTTGGTTTTTCATGCTAAGATTTATCATAGATCTCTGCATCACCTCCGGTTCCTTGCAAGAGAATCTCCCAGCACATCGAACACATCCGCTCGCAGGAACGGACAGGAAAATAGTAGATAGAAAACCGGGTTGGGTCTGCTCATGCCGACGGAGATTCAGGTAATTCTTGCTCAAAGCAGGGATCCCAATTTCCCTTTTCAATCTTCTTACTACTTTTTTTTCCTGAATAGGTAGAATGGACCATAACGTTTTTTGGTACTTCCTCATTATTTTAGGGATAATAAAACAAAAAGTGCTAGAACACATTACCTGAAAATTCACATAACCTCACTGGGATGACTCAAATAAAGACACCTTCTTCGTTCTTCTATGAACGTTGTACATGATAACTGTTTTTATCTTCTGCAATCATTACCCTATTTCCCGTATTCAACTTACCTACTTATGCCAGCTTCCTATTCATCTTCACGCCGCAGTCAACGTCCTCGCAATGGCAGCCGCCGTCCCGCTGGACCATCAAAAAAACCACAGCGTTCTACTCACATGCAATCTGATAAACCCACTAAAACTTCCTTTTTTAGCAAAGTTTTAGAATTTTTGGGAATTGGCAGTTCTCACAAAAGGCTTACTAAAAAAACAGTTGCTACCAAAACAAGCCGTTCCACAAAAGAAAGAACACCTCGTACCCCTCGCAAACCCGAGTTTGTCGAGGTATCAAGCCCACGCCTCTATATTGGCAATCTATCTTTTGATGCAACCGAGAGCGATCTTTTTGAACTTTTTAGCGGGATTGGTCAGGTTCAAAATGTAGAGTTAGTTTCCAATCGAGACACACATCGCTCTAAAGGCTTTGGATTTGTCCAAATGACTCTTCTTGAAGAGGCGAAGCGTGCTGTTACGGAGCTTCATGATAAAGAATACATGGGACGTAAGCTTGTTGTTAGTGGTGCAAAGGCACTTCCTGAAAATCGGATGGAATCACGCAATGAAGGTCGTCCAGAAAACCTTTCTGAAGAAACTCAATAAACTGACACCGATATATATCACCGGACCGACTGGAGTTGGTAAGTCTGCGTTTGCAACCTTACTGTCCCTCCAGATCGGTGGTGAAATCGTTGGAGCAGATGCTTTCCAGATTTATCGTGATCTGCCGATTCTCTCCTCACAGCCAAGCCAGGAAGAGCAAAGAGGCGTTGATCACCATCTTATTGGAATACTTCCTATCACAGAACTATGTGATGCTGCTCTCTATCGTGAGATGGCACTTCAAGCCATTCACAAAATAGAAACCCGAAATCGTTTTCCGATGATTACGGGTGGGACAGGGCTTTATATTCGCTCTCTGATCTCTCCTCTAGATATTCTCCCAAAAGGGAATGAAACACTCAGAGCCTCCTTTGCTCTTCTTTCACAGGAAGCATTAATAGCTCGCTTAAAAGAACTCGATCCCACTGCCAGTGACTTGATTGATATTAAAAACCGGCGTCGTATCGAACGGGCGCTTGAAATTGTAATTCAATCTGGATCCCCACTCCATGAGGTATGGAGGAAAAAAAGAGAACCCCTTCCTCCCTCCTTTGGTTTTTTTCTCTTCCGTGAACGAGAAGAACTCTACAAGCGCCTAGAATTGAATGTTAAAAATATGTTCCTTCATGGTGTTGTTGATGAAGTTGCAGCACTGGACTCTCAATCCATAAGCAAAACAGCCTCCATGGCTCTTGGATTACGTGAAATACAAGCTCATCTTAGCGGAGAAATCTCTTTACGAACAACTATTGAAAAAATCACTCAAGCAACCAAGCACTACGCTAAAAGACAAATTACCTGGTTTAACAATCAACATCATTTCTTGCCCTGGAATCTTTCTCATTTTTCTTCCATGGAGGAGGCTGTTAAAAAAGCAGCTATCACCCTATCTCATTTCCAAAAAAATCTTCCACTGCAGTAAAGCTGATGCTCCTCAATCTATGTAGTTTCCGTAATTGGAACTAGCCCTCCTATTTCATACCGATTCTGCTGCGGCTTGCGAACGCCTGATGGATACTGCGTCAGCTTCGAATTGCTCCTCGGGCAGTAGGGACTCTTACAGCCCTGAGTCAAAATATGTGTCTGCGTTGACTTCGCTCGCTCCCGCTCGTCTCGCCCTTTCAGGGCTGTCTAGGGCTGTTCCCCAGCGGCCTCCTCGTCACGATCAGTATGAAAATCCGGGCTAAGGCGTCTTCAAAACTGAAGGAGTGACTACCTCAGCTAATTCACTTTTAGCTACTACAGTTGCAGCTTCTCCACTTCCAGCTACAAAAGTAGCAGCATCTACACTTCCAGCAGCTACTCCAACTGTAGCTCCATATGAAAGAGCACCTGCTACACCTAAGAGCAGGCAAAGTATAATACCACCCGCAATGACCATATTTCTGGTTGTGAACCATGAGTTATTGTTACTGGCAGGCTGGTTATCCGATGTCGAAGAGGGAGCATCTGGTTGAGCACTATGGTCTGAAGAATCGGTAACACCATCAGTTCTAGAACTAGAGGGAGGTGTGTTAACAATTTGATAAAGGCTTAGCCCACCAACATCCCCATTAACGGTAGGATCAAGGAGGAGCTCCCCATCTTTACAAACCCATTGAGGCCATTGAGTCAATATTCTATCGATACGACACAAAGTGAACTCATAGGGGTCAAGAAAACGGTAGGAATACTCAGAACTAGAATCATTTTTCCATTGGAGGAAATCTTTTGACTGCTGAGAAGTCCAATCCATTTTAATAGCAGTGAGGTCAAGTGTACTATCATCCTCATCTTGATCAGGAGCTGTTTCTTTTTGGAACTCTTGATAATCACCAATCGTGAGCTCGATGATCTTAGTATCGCATAAAGGAGCTGTTTGTGCCTGAGAAGAGGCTCCACCCATCATAATGAGAGCCATGGTCAGTATTCTTAAGCATGTAGGAAATAGTTGTGAAATAAGTTTCATAAATAAGTAACTTTAGTTTTTAATGTTGGAACTGTAATAAGGACTCTCTGCGGTTTTCAACTAGGACACTTCACTTTTTACAGACTATTTTTTTCCCCGAGATGATCAAGTTCTTTTTCCCAACAGGAAAATACAAATAGCAACATGCCATCACATTTACTTCCCACATTTAAAAAGCAATCTGTTGAAAAAACAATTTTAGTAGGTTTAGAGCGGGCGGGAAAAAGTAGATGGGAACTTCTTGAATCACTCCAAGAACTCGGAGAGTTGGCACGCACGGCTGGTGCCAAAGTCGTAGAAATCGTCACTCAAAAACTAGAGCATCCCACAGCTCCCTACTACATAGGTAAAGGAAAAGCGGAGGAGTTACTTCCTCTTGCAATAATGCACGAGGCATCTTCTATTATTTTTGATGATGAATTAACACCAGCTCAAGGACGTAATTTAGAGGTTCTTTTATCGTGCAAAGTCTTAGATCGGACCCAACTGATCCTCGATATTTTTGCAGCTCGTGCACGCTCGCGTGAAGGACGACTTCAAGTGGAACTCGCCCAACTTCAATATTTGTTACCACGGCTCACTCGTATGTGGGGACATCTTTCACGTCAGACGGGAGGCATAGGTACGCGTGGTCCAGGAGAAACACAGCTCGAAGTGGACCGACGCCGTGTTCAAGAACGTATTTCACGTTTAAAAGAAGATCTGCGTGGAGTGCGCCAAGTTCGTACTATTCAACGAGAAGGTCGGCTGCGTCGCCATTGGCCTTTAGTTTCTTTAGTTGGCTATACTAATGCTGGAAAATCCTCACTCCTCAATCTTCTCACCCATGCAGATGTATTAGCCGAGGACAAACTCTTTGCAACACTGGATCCAACCACACGACACTGCATTCTTCCGAATCATCAAAAAATCCTACTCACTGACACTGTCGGTTTTATTCGAAAATTACCGCATACGTTAATTGAGTCTTTCAAAGCGACATTGGAGGAGGTCGAGCTTGCCGACCTCTTAATTCATGTTGTCGATCTCAGTCATCCACAATACCTCGAACAAATAGAAGCAGTTGAAAAAATATTGGCAGAACTTGGGGCTGCAGAAAAAGAAACTTTGCTCGTTTTTAATAAAATTGATCAACTGAAATATCCAGCACTCGTTCAAACTCAATTGGCCCGCTTTCCTGGAAGTGTGGCCATTTCCGCCCTATCTCAACGTGGAATCGATGCATTCATTCATGAGCTGGAAAATCGTCTTGCACGCACTCGTACCCAAGGATCGTATGCTTTTCCTCCAGAGCAAAGTGCTCTTCTTGCAGAAATCTACCGCAACGGGCATGTGACGAGCCTTCATTACGATGGAGAAACAAGCATGATCGATGCCATTGTTCCTTTAGGGCTGGCTCAACGACTTCATTCTTTTAAACGGTAGGAACATTTTTGGATTCTGTAGTGAATTCCATTAAAAAGGGGATGAAAGAAGCACTGTATTAACTCGCCTAATTTGCCCCATCAGTCTTTGCGGCCTCCTCGTCACAATCGGTATGAAATATCCGGGCTAGGAAAACTTCGAGCTTGGGCACAGCATCTATCTGACATCCTGGTCTCCGCAGGTGATCAAAATGATATATCCAACCTAGAAACCCTATTTTCTATTATGATTCAACTTGATAGGATAATCTTTCCAGTACCTATTTTACCTTCGTCATGATTTACCTTGATTACAATGCTACCACTCCTTTATGCCAGGAGGCTTTCGAAGCGATGCTTCCGTGGCTCAAGGGTGACAATGGAGGGTATGGTAATCCTTCCAGTATTCATTATGCAGGACGTCAAGTACGAGCTGCTATCGATGCATCTCGTGATCATTGGGCCCATTGGCTTGGAGCAAAGTCGCATGAAATTATTTTTACCGGAGGAGGAACGGAGAGTGATAATCTTGCTCTTTTAGGATTAGCAAGACGCCATCGAGCACGAGGAAACCATCTCATCACCGTGGCTACAGAACATCATGCTGTCTTACATGCAATGGAGTTTTTACGTGATCATGAGGGCTTTGAATTGACCCTCTTACCAGTCAATCATGAAGGAGTCGTTGATCCTAGAATGTTGGAGGAAGCATTACGACCTGAGACAATTTTGGTTTCGATCATGGAAGCCAATAATGAAACTGGGGTTATTCAACCTATCCCAGAACTTGCTGCGATGTGTCGCACCCATGGTGTTTTGTTTCACTCGGATGCTGTTCAGACTTTTGGAAAACGTCGCTGCATGCCATATGAGCTAGGAGTCGACGCTCTCTCCATAGCAGCACATAAATTTTATGGACCCAAAGGTGTGGGACTCCTCTGGCTGCGTTCAGGAGTTTCTATTCATGCGATTCACCATGGTGGGTTCCAAGAGAATGAACGACGCCCTGGAACGGAGGATGTTGCCAGCATCATAGGAATGACAGCGGCTGCAAAAGTAGCACTTGCTGAAGTTGAATCCAAATGTGAAGCCCAGCGCCAGCAGAGTCTCAGAGAGATGCTCTGGAAAGGCATTCAAATGATTTATCCTACAGCAGTACGTCATGGAGATCCTCAACACACACTCTCTAACACACTCAACATCCATTTTCCTTTGACGGATGGTGAAACACTTATTATTGCACTCGATTTAGAGGGAGTTGCTGTTTCTAGTGGCTCTGCCTGCATGGTTGGATCGATTCAATCATTCCATGTGTTACAAGCCATGGGAGTCCCTCCTCAAGAAGCTCAAGCGGCAGTTCGTTTTTCCTTAGGACGACAGACAACTGAAGCTGATATTAATGGAACAGTGACTGCTTTAGAAAAAGTGTTAAAAAAACAGCACTCCACAACGTGATACTTGACTCCCGATGTCTCTTCGAAAGATTATTCGTCATTTTATTAACCCTCCCTCTAAGCCAACGTCGATCATCAAAACAAAGAGACACGTTCAAGGTCAGCGTGATGAAATGTTAGAAAAAAAAGCCTGGGAGCTTCTACAAACTCATGCTCCAGCATTAGCAGAACGAGTAGGTGTCCGTTGGAATCCGAGACTGCGAACAACCGCTGGGCTAGCGTTCTATCATACTTGGGAAATTTTGTTAAATCCTGCACTCAAGACGATTTCCGAAGTCGAAATAGAAAAAACCTTGAAGCATGAGCTTGCTCATCTGCTTGCGCGTGATCGTTCCGGAACAAAACGTATCGCTCCTCATGGAAAAGAATGGCACCAAGCCTGCATCGACCTTGGTATTCCAGGAGAAAAAACAACCCACCAACTACCTTTTGTAAGGAGCAAGCAGAAGCGGAAATTTTTTTACCGCTGTCCTACATGCAATGAAGTATTAAGTCGTGTCCGAAGACCCTGTCGTGATATTGCCTGCCTAAGCTGTTGTCGAAAACATGCTGGGGGTAAGTATGACAAACGATTTCGTTATCAATTGATTAAATGAGCCCGGATATTTCATACTGCCTGAGGAGCAATTCGAGGCTGACGCAGTATCCATCAGGTGTTCGCAAGCCGCAGCAGAATCGGTATGAAATATGCGGGTTACCGTGAATCATTGGAATGAAGTGTTAAATACCGTCGTTGCGTTACTTTTCCTGTTGCTGGATCTAGAGATTCAATGCGCATTTCTTTGAGCATCCAGAGTCGATCAATTTTTTGAGCAGAAATCACTTCAAAACGTTTGATGAGTTGCCCCTGGTGGTTCCATCCTTCCATACGAATTGGAGCACCACTCTTTGGATCAATCCAAAGACGAGCACTTCCGTAAGGGGTTGTTGACTGGGAAGGAGGATTGAGTTCAATTATTGCAGTGCTGATTCCGCGAAGGGTCTCTTCTCCGGCTAATCGAGGATGAGGCCAGTAAAGAAAGCTTAGCGACAGATCATCATAGGTAACACCCGTTCCCCTAACCTCTTGATAGCGTTTTGAATCGCTGATGATACTTCTGGATCCATCTTTGACTTCGCTGAGTACCGAGGTTGTAGGCTCTAAGGTTAATATGATCGTTTCATCAGGATCATGAAGCTGATACTTGATATGACCTTCATCAATTTTAAAGGTCAACACAAGTGGCTCTTCTCCTCCGCGAATTTCTGCAGAGAGGGTGACCGGATGATCCGTAGGACGAAGCCGTGCCAGAGAAAGAAGAGCTTCTGCAGATTTTTTCGCTTCTTTTGCCTCTTGAGCGTTAGCACTACAAATAATGGCAAGAAAATAAAAGCCCCCAAGAGCAGCGGCATAGAATTCTTTCACGTTGAAATATGATTGCAGCGAAACAAGGGGATCCCTATTCCATGATTTGGAAATCTCTTTTTAAGCTGGAACGGGAGCTGGCAACCCACCTGTTGGAAAATCAGGAAGACTTGGTTTTGAAATTTCTCCCGAAGAAGCCATGGGAGCTGGAGGAATGGGAGGAGGCTTTTGCTCTACAATAGGAGGGTTCTTCATGTAACCAAGATGAATTAAATCGGCAACCTGGGCTCCATCGAGTGTTTCAAATTCCAACAAAGCTTTTGCGATGAGTTCCACCGTCTCTTTTTTTTCTTGAAGCATTTTTGAAGCACGTGCATAGGCCTCATCGATGAGGCGCTTCACTTCGCAATCGATTTGTTGTGCTGTAGCTTCGCTATATTGACGCTTGCCGGCCATATCTCGTCCAAAAAAGACATAGTCACTATCTTCGCTAAAGCGAATCATCCCAAGATTGCTCATTCCCCATTCACAAACCATTTTACGAGCCAGCGAAGTAGCTTGCGAAATATCACCAGCAGCTCCATTAGAGATATCGTTAGTGAACATCTCTTCAGCGATGCGTCCCCCCATCATCATGACAAGACCATCGAGTGATTCTTTTTGTTGTGTGGAGAGTTGATCTTTTTCAGGAAGATACATTGTAGCTCCGAGGTATTGACCTCGAGGAATAATTGTCACCTTGTGTAGAGGATGGGTATGTTCGAGAACTACATTAAGCAGTGCATGACCTGCCTCATGCCAGGCAGTTGTGGTCTTTTCTTTCTCCGTCATCGCCATACTACGTCGTTCTTTGCCCCAACGCACCTTGTCACGTGCCTCCTCTAACTCTGGCTGGTTGATAGCTTTTAAACCCTTACGAGCAGCCATCAGAGCAGCCTCATTAAGGACATTGGCAAGTTCAGCTCCTGAGTACCCAGGAGTGCCTCGAGCGATTCGTGAAAGGTCAACTTTTTCGGAGAGTTTGACTTTTTTAGCATGGACTTTGAGGATCTCTTCACGTCCTTTAACATCCGGGAGACTAATAGTTACTTGGCGATCAAAACGTCCAGGACGCAGTAATGCTGGATCGAGCACATCGGGACGATTGGTTGCGGCAATAATAATGACCCCTTCTTGAGCATCAAAACCATCCATCTCTACTAAAAGTTGATTGAGCGTCTGCTCGCGCTCATCATGCCCACCACCAACACCATGACCACGATGGCGTCCCACGGCATCAATTTCATCAATGAAAATAAGGCAAGGAGCAGATTTGCGCCCTTGTTCAAACATGTCACGGACACGTGATGCTCCGACTCCTACAAACATTTCTACAAAATCAGAACCACTAATGTTGAAAAAGGGAACATCGGCTTCTCCAGCTATCGCACGCGCTAAGAGTGTCTTACCAGTTCCTGGAGAACCAATCATGAGCACTCCTTTAGGAATACGACCTCCCAATTTCTGAAAGTGTTTGGGATCACGTAGAAACTCAACAAGCTCTTGAACCTCTTCTTTGGCCTCTTCCACTCCAGCAACGTCCTTAAATGTGATTTTGTTTTTTTCTCGGGCAAGCATCTTAGCCTTACTTTTTCCAAAACTCATTGCACTCTTACCTGCCATTTTAATTTGAGACCGAAAAAAGAAATAAAGAACTAGCAGGAAGAGAATCACTGGAAAGAAACTCACAAGAGCCGAAAGGAGCATGTTGGATTCTGCCTTAGGCGTTACAGAGATACCTGCAGCACTTAACTCTTTTTCAAGAGTGCCGCTGTTGAAAGGCATAAAGACTGTTGTTTTAAAGGGAACTGCTATCTCTTCTGCAGAATTTTGTGTTTTTTTAAGATAAAATCCACTCAGTGCTTGAGTGTTTTTTCCTTCTTCCACAAGCAATTCGAGTGGTTTCTCTGGGGTCGAAATAATTTTCCCATCTTTTAACAATACTTCAAATTTCGGAAGAGAAAGTTCTTCAGAAGAGATAAGATTATTTCCTCTAAAAAAGAAAGCACCACCAATGAGCGCAAGAGCAATGACAACTAAGAGAATGCCGCGCCAATTTGTAGGATCGTTGGGGACTTTATTGTTTTTTAAGGGAGAAAGGGGGCCCTCTTGTGGAGAAAGATTTTGATCAGACATGAAAATTTATGAATTCTTATAACTTTACAGAGATCTGACTCAATTGCAAATGAATCAAGAAAAGTAATGGCTCCCGTGGAAACGAGTTCATACGCTTGCCTCAGGCAAATACGACCGAATCATCAAAAAATTCTGGACTCGCTACCTATTACTCGTTACCGGTTACTTTTTTCCCTTTCATGAAAAGCAACACGCTCGTCATTTCCCTACACGATGTCTCTCCTCAGACACAAGCAATAGTCACCCAACAACTCGAAGAACTCCGTCTTATCGGCATTACTCGTTGTTCCCTCCTCGTGATACCAGACTATCATCATCATTTTCTCATTTCTCAATTTCCTAGCTTTGTGACATGGCTTGAGGAGCAAGCTCACCATGGACATGAAATCGTGTTACACGGTTATCATCATCTCAGAGCTCCCTCCACGAATGATCGAGCCTCCAAGCGCTTGATGACAGAGTTCTATACTGCAGGTGAAGGAGAATTTTATGACCTCGATTACGAACAGGCTAGCAGGTTGTTGAAGATGGGTAAGGGAGTATTGCAACAGGTTGGTTGTGACACCTCACAGCTTTTTGGCTTTATTGCTCCTGCATGGCTGCTTGCAAAAGAGGCAGAACATGCTGTCGCTGATGAAGGATTTCTATATACAACACGATTGAAGGGAATCATCGATCTTCGGAAAAAACCATCTCGTTTTTTTCCTTCTCAAAGCATGGTGTACAGTGTCCGTTCCGCATGGAGACGGATCGTAAGCCTTATTTGGAATGAATTGCTGTTTCAATATGCCACCTATCAAAAGTGGCCTCTCCTGCGGGTGAGTCTCCATCCAGTGGATTGGAAATATCCAGCTATTCAATCGCATCTTCTCTACAGTATCAAAAGAGCCATGAAAGATCGTACTCCAATGACCTATGAATCGTGGTTACGCTCAGTATGAAATATCCGGGCTAACGCAGCATCTATCTCACATCCCAGCTTTTGCAGTAAAGACATTTTTAGGTTCCAAGTTGGCAGCTTTCAAAAATTGAAAGTAAAACTTCACCCTTCTCTCTTTATTCCATATTCTATTGGTCACTTCCATGTCAAAAGTTGACCTTCATCTTCATACCTGCCACAGCAAACGTTCTTCCGAGTGGCTACTCCGGCGCTTGGGAGTTCCTGCGAGCATGTCTCAACCACGCAAGCTTTATACAAAGCTACGTGATGCAGGAATGGATTTTTTTACTTTCACTGATTATAATTCCATTGATGCATGCTTGGAGATTGCAGATTTAAAAAATGTTTTCCTAAGTGAACAAGTGAGTGCTGTTTTTCCTGAGGATGGATGTCATATCTCTCTCCTTGTTTGGAATATCACCGAAGAGCAGCATCGATCTATTCAAAAGCTCAAAGAGAACATTTATGAGCTACAGCACTATCTCGCATCTGAAGCGATTGCTCATGGAGTAGCGGCTCCTTTGATGGGACTCATAGATCAACTACAGCCTCATCATCTCATGAAGCTGGCACTTTTATTTCGACATGTGGAGGGACTCAATGGGCGCTATGATGCTTTCTTACATGAAGTGACACTTTTTTTATTTTCCCTCACCCCCGGTGATATTGAGCGTTTTGTGGAAATCACAGGTATTTCTCCAACACATGAAGAGCCATGGAAAAAATATTTTTTTGGTGGTTCTGATGATCATGGAGCAAGAATGATGGGCTCCACTTATACTGAAATAAAAAATGCTCCCACCATTGAGCGATTTTTTCATCAATTTCGATTAGGCCATCTTCAAAAACATGGTTCTAGTGGAAGCCCTTCCTCGTTAGCTCTGGATACCTATCAAGTTGCTTTTTCTTTTGCAAAAGAGCATTGGAGCGGCAAGAAAGAAAATCTAGGATTACAACTCTTAGAAAAAGCATTTGGTCGATTCATGGAGGGAAAAGATCCTACCGTTTTTTCAGCAAGAGAAAAAATAAGTTTTCTGATGCAAGGTGTTGTTAGTGGTAAAATTTTTGAACTCGCACGCACTGGAAATCATTCACTCTGGAAGGAATTATCCAACTCTCTTTCTGGGACCTCGATGAAAGCGGACCTTGCCCGTTATGTTGATCAAGAGAAGGATCCCAGCCGTCGTGCTTTTCAAACAGCAAACCTTCTTGCAAGCCGTTTGGCTTACCGTTTTATTCTTCAATTTCTCGCCCAGCTCAAAAGCGGACACTTTTTGGAGAGCATCCAGATGGTCAGCCCTGTTATTCCTCTCCTAGCATTGCTAAGTCCCTATTTTTATGCTTTTCGCAGAGTTCCTTTAAAACAGTTGAGAGAAGCAGCCGCAGCTATGCGCAAGCAGGTTCCAGAGATCCTTAGCAAAAGCCGCCGAGCCTGGTTTACAGACACCTTAGATGATGTCAATGGTGTCTCTACCACCATTCAAAAAATGACTGCAGCAACGGTATCCTTAGGTCATGATCTCACAGTGATGGTATCGAGGGTTGCTGTTACTGTTCCAGAAATTCCAATCAAAAATTTTGAGCCTATTGGTGAATTCGAATTACCAGAATATGAATTACAGAAACTCAGTTTCCCCCCCCTTTTACCAATCATTGATTACCTTGAGCGAAAAAAATTTAGTGAGGTAATTATTAGTACTCCTGGGCCTGTAGGACTAGGAGCACTGTGCGCTGCAAAGATTTTAGGGTTACCGACGGTAGGAATTTATCATACAGATTTTCCCCAGTATGTTCGTATTCTCACTGAAGATGGATTAATGGAAACACTAACGTGGAATTACATGCATTGGTTCTATGCCCAGATGGATCTTATCTATGTTAACTCGGAGCATTATCGCCGCTGCTGGATAGAACGCGGTTTTCCAGTAGAAAAAATTAAAATTTTACCCCGAGGACTCGATACCATTTTTTTTCATCCTACTAAACAAGAGAGCTCTTTCTGGAGAGACCATGGCTTGCAGCCTGGAGAGATTGGTGCCCTCTACGTGGGACGTATCTCCCGCGAAAAAAATCTCGATCTCCTAGCTGCTGCTTTTCGCCGATTACTCTCCCAAGGAGTGAAAGTAAGACCTCTTTTTGTAGGCCATGGCCCCTATTTATCAACTATGAAGGAACTCTTGCCTGAGGGACTTTTTGTAGGAGCATTGCACGGTGAAGCATTAGCAACGGCCTACGCCTCCGCTGACTTTTTTGTTTTTCCTAGCACCACAGATACCTTTGGTAATGTTGTTATTGAAGCACAAGCAAGCGGATTGCCGGTTATTGTTTCCGATGTGGGGGGACCTAAAGATCTCATCCACCACAATGAAGATGGTCTCATCGTGAAAGGTTTGGATCTTGATGCCCTCACTCAAGCAATAAAACGTCTCACTCTTGAACAGGAAACTAGACAAGAATGGGGTCTCAAAGCTCGTACACGTGTTGCGGAGCGTAATTGGCAACATGCTGCTCAGCTTTTTTGGGATGGAATAGATTCATCCCAATAAGTAAGGGTCATGATGTGATCACACAAAAAAATCTCGGAATACCCGAGCTAACCCCGGTCTTCTAAGAATGAAGATCAATACCAAGATCCCCGATCTTTCCAAAATTGAGTCCTTGAATGGAGGAAGTGGATGCCGCCATTTCACTAAAAAGAGATTCTAGTGTCGAAGCAACTGGCTGCTTGGAAAAAAGCTCTAAAAGATCACGCAGAATCTCCCAATCATCACGCGCCTCCCCAGGAGCTTGAATCGCTTGATTAAGACGCTGAAGACGACCCTTGACATTAATCATGGAGCCCCGTTTTTCAGCTGGAGCCGAACCAGGTAGGAGGATCGAGGCAAGCTCGGTGGTGGCATTCGGTAAAATATCAACAACAATGAGATTTTTTAACTTCTCTAATGCAGTAGTTGATATTCCAGCGCTAAGGGCATTTTCGTGCAAACATAAGAGGGAAGTAATCTTGCCGGAATCAATCCCTGCTTGAATTGCTTTTAAACACTCCCCAGGTTTCTCTCCTGTAAGTCCCATTAACTGGGCGCCTCGCGTGTTAGGATTACCATCTTTGGAAATTAAAAAACCATCCCCCTCTTGCGAACGAGGGCGAATATCCATAAGTTCGACCTTGAGAACTTTCGCAAGACGACGTGCAAGAAAAAGCTCCTCATTGGTCATCCGTCCTGAAGCAATCATAGCAATTGATCCAGCTGGTTCATCCTTAAGAGCGCTCTGAGTTGCGTTCAATGCTTCTGACCAAGAAGCTTTCTTGAGTCTCTCATCATGACGAACAAATATTTCTTTGAGACGGTCCTCACGGTGCAGGTAAGTGTAATTGAGACGATGTGAGTCAGGCATCCAATACGAATTGACCTCCTCATTTTGACGAGGAGTGATTCGGTAAATTTTATTTTCACGACTGCTAATAATGATGTTACATCCAGTCCCACAGCTCACATCGATCGTCTTAGTCTCTTTTAAAAACCAGACACGCATTTTAAAACGGAAATCTTTTGAGGTCAGTGCACCGACAGGACAGATATCAACCGTGTTAAGGGAATAGTTGTTATCGAGACGTTTTCCAGGATGTACGGTCAATGTGGTGTGGCTTCCACGATCGATAAAGCCAAGCACATCATCGTGGGCAATTTCTTGCATGAACCGAATGCAGCGGGAGCAAAGGATGCAGCGTTCGTCATCAAGAATAATATGTTTTCCAATATCGACATGTTTTGGTTTTTTAACTTTATCTTCATGAAATTGGGAGCCACCTTGGCCATACTCTACAGAAAACTCTTGAAGGCGACACTCTCCAGCCTTATCGCAAATGGTGCAATCAAGGGGATGATTGATCAGTAAAAATTCCATCACTCCTTTGCGACATTCTTCCACCAGTGGAGAACTGGTACGCACTGCCATTCCTTCAGAAACTTCCAAAGCACATGAAATCGACGGACGCGGACTCCAGTTAATTAAAGGATGTCCATCTTCTCCTAACTCAGGCTTCCGATCCGGAGACATTTTAGGAGATCCTGTCTCGACCAAACACATCCTGCAGTTGCCAGGAATACTTAATTTCGGATGATAGCAGTAGTGGGGAATATGGTGCCCTGATTGTTGACAAGCTTCAATCAAACGAGTTCCTTTCGGAAATTGTTTCCAGGCACCATCAATCTGAACATTGACCATAATATTTTCAGTAGTGGAAGAACTCATGCGTGAAGTCATGGCCGCAACGCGGCAATTAAAGTTAAAATGAAGAAGTTAAACCGAAAATTTCACACTTAATTTATTAAGGCTTATGTAATGCTCTATGGCTACTGCGTTGGTCTCGAATGATAATTGTAGCATATGTACTCATACAGCTCGGTATCACCATTCTTCACCCACCTTGCACTAATAAGCTTTTCACAGCGCCTCATAACACTTCAGTGAAAAATATAGGGATCCCATAACTCTACAAAAATAGTGTCTTTGATGAAACCTTTAATTTTTAATAATTTTTTACGATATCCTTGCCTTCAGCGATGCTTCCGTTTAGGGGTAATCAGCTGTTTTTTTATGGATGGGTGGCAGAGTGGTCGAATGCGCTCGCTTGGAAAGCGTGTGTGCCTTAATCGGCACCGAGGGTTCGAATCCCTCCCCATCCACCAAACAGCTCATTGCTCATGAACACTAGCCCGCATATTTCACACTAAATCTATTACGGCTTGTGGAAAGCTCATCATTACTGCGTTGGTCTCGAATTGTGATTTGGGCAGTATGAAACATACAGCCCGGCATCCCAATCCTTCGCCCGCCTTGTAC
>Ga0114975_10000579_pt1 | contig 27575 bp, 24 predicted proteins | sample S_130626_EF_Meta_FD_87031 | JGI IMG/M metagenome (GOLD analysis project Ga0114975, IMG submission 87031) | Freshwater microbial communities from Lake Simoncouche, Canada to study carbon cycling - S_130626_EF_MetaG | ecosystem: Environmental > Aquatic > Freshwater > Lake | place: Lake...
AGCGAAGTAGAAAGCGAAGTGGAAAGCGAAGTGGAAAGCGAAGTGGAAAGCGAAGTGGAAAGCGAAGTGGAAAGCGAAGTGGAAAGCGAAGTGATAGAAAAGTAAAAAGATAAAATATGTATTATGAAAATTCATATTCTATGTAATAAACATACCTAATCTAGGTTGCCCACGTTTTTTAGTATATGGCATACTATTACTAGATGGTTTAAATGGAATATTACCCTTTCTTAAATCGTGAGTAGTATTAAATTCAGATTTAGGTTCATTGCCTGTAAAAAAGCTGGTCACGTTAATAAACCCGCTCATTTCGTCAATATTATATTCCAAACCATAAATAGAGTGAACACCTTCTGTCGTATCACTCATATACCTATCAAACTCTTTACGATTAACTATGCGGGTTACTGAATCTTTAATATGACAAATATTCGGGTCAAATGGTGGATAAAAATGACTTCTATCGATATGTATATTAGCATCCATAGCACGTTTTTGTAAAAGATTATCTTCATACCCCCACGACCAAAAATTAGGAAATCCCGAAATTTTTTCAAAATCACCACCTTTAATTGAAAAGATACCACCAAGCGAATTTTGAAAACCATAAAAATGTTTAATATTATTGAATTCGGTTTCATAATTTAAAAAGTTTTTATAATAAGGCATTGTATCAATATCATTAAAAACAAGAGTAATATTTTTATAATAATGGGGATATAAGTTTTTGATAACTAAGAATCCGATATTTTTCATAGCACCCCTATTAAAGTCACGTTTATCGGTTTGGTGAATAAAGTACATTTTATAATTATTGATAGGTATGTCTTCCAAAATATTTTGCATATGTTGTGAAAAAAATTTATATTCTTGTTCTCGGTCTCTATACGGAATAATAAAAACGAGTTTTGGAATAACCGTATCGCAAGTAGTATTGTTCGAAATATCATTGGTGATAATATTATCAGAAGGGTCACCTGGTAGATGAGGTCTAGGAGCACCTGGACATAAAGGCCCGTATTCAATGGTTTTACACCATTGCACATTCAAACCGCCCGTTTCTCGGGCGGATATGAGTGGAATGGAACCGTTAGTTTGCATATTTGAAATATGCAAACTTGTATCATTGGGGTCGCAGTTACATATATGATTTTCTTCAATAGTAATAGTAATATTCTCTTGTGACATATATATTATATAAATTCCTAAAATATACATATATATTATTTTGATATACCCGTTGTAATTACAATTGTAACAATCGTATCTAATAATATTTTTCCAATATACATTGAGGAATCATTTTATCCTTAATCGTTTCCAATTTTTTAAAACATTTATTAATCGTAACTTCACTCACCCCACTAATATTTTTTATATCTAATTTTGTAACATTGAGATTACAATTGAACGCAATAAAATAAATGATACCCGCCGCAATAGCGTGAGGAATATTATCACTAATAATACTTTGTTGTTCAACTTTATTCGCTACGAATTTAGATAACATTGTAAGCTCACTATTAAAATTGAGACGACTACAGAATCGGTCAATAAAAGAACTGGGCAAAGTAATACATAAATCGGTTTTCTGCGAGGTTTCTACGTTACGTTCAATATTATGTAATATATTTACGGCCATCGAGCATCCATTCGTAGCACTGGTTTTATCCAATTTAAATATTTCCGCAATTTCGTGAGCAGTACGAGGGCAACCATTTAATCTACAAGATAAATAAATTGATGCGGATTTGATACCATCTCGATTCATACCACGAAACATTTTTTGTTCCGAAATATCTTTATGTATAATCATAGCATCATCGATGAATATTTTGGGAATACCAGCATTTTGAGCCATTGTGGTGATGAATTGGAATTCATCATATAGAGATTTTTCTTTATGCGGCATAGCTTGCCATTCAGTCCATTTACGAATTTTTTTCATTTCATAGGATGAATTGGTGTTACATAATACTTTACATCCGAAAGATGATTCGACCAAAAGAGGATTGATAGGATTACCACAACGGGTAGGGTCATTTGCATTTTTATCTTCAGCTCCATAGAAACGCCATTCAGGAGAATAGTCTAAAGTATCTTTATAAATGACACCGCAAGATTTATTGGTACAGGTAGGAAATCCAATATCCATAATCATTAACGGAGAGTCACATAAATTACACATTTCAATTTCATTATTTATTTTAGAGTTATATAAGCATTCGATATCAGATGGTTCAGATTGTTTGAGTTCTTTTAAATCAGAATCGAAAATGTCCCATAGTTTGGCTTTATTTTCCGAAGATAGAACATTTTTCTTTTTTTTTGTTTTATTATCGTGTTTAAAATCGTGTTTAGAATCGTGTTTAGGTTCGTTTTCTATACATTGATTTTTTGACATAGGTGTTTGTACATTTTGTATAGAAATATTCGGGGGAACTTTTACCTTAATTTTAATTTTGTATTTATTATCAGATATTTGCATAGAATTCGAATAATAATAGAATATTAGTTTATGGTTTTTTCAATTTTATAGTGAAATCTTCTTTTCCAATTTTTCAAACATATCTTGATTATATACTAAATTACCTGTTGGTTTATATTGATTAATCGGAGTATATTGACGTTGGTCTTTTTTAGTATCGGTATTTTTATCATTTAACATTCGTGAATTCATATCGGGTTCTTCTTCCTCTTTTTTGGATATAACATTACCCTTTTCATCGATGACCATCCCCGTTTTTTTCTTCACTTCACTCCTTACATAAGAAGGAATCCAATTATTCCAAGAAACAAAGAGAGTGTTAGGGTAAACAAAGCGTACGTGGAATCCGTTTTCTTCCAATTTTACTACTAAATATCCTACACAATCACCTTTTTTATAACATGGTTCTCCGAAAATGTATTCAGGAACTGTGAACCAAATATGTTTATCATTTACTTTGGTACGGGATGTAGACATAATACGTTTATGGATACGATTGAGAATTTTATTAAAAATAGACACTTGTTTCAGGTCGCGTTGTTGATTTTTTTCATATAATTCATCGATGTTTATTTTACGATTGGCTTCTTCATCATTAACAAATAAAAAAGAGGACATTTTATTTTATTAATAGAAAAAAATATAAAATTTTTACAGTATTCTTATTATATGACAGATAAAGTAGAAGAACCAATAGAAATAAATGAAACGAAAGAAATAAATGAAACGAAAGAAAAAACGATAAAACATATAATATTATCGGGAGGAGGTATAGCAGGATTTTCATATTATGGTGCAATAAAAGAGACAGCTAAACAAGGGTTATGGGATATAAATAATATTAAAACATTTTATGGAACATCGGTGGGGGCGATGTTTGCTACAATACTTTCATTAAAATATGATTGGGAAACATTGGATGATTATATTATTAAACGTCCGTGGCATACTGTATATAAATTTGATATGGAGAAGATATTTCAGACATTTCAGACAAAGGGTATTTTTAATAAAAAAGTAGTAGAAGATACATTATTACCAGTATTTAAAGGTAAGGATATACCGATTACGGTTACGATGAAAGAATTTTATGACAGGATAGGTATAGAATTACATTTTTTTTCAACTACTATAAATACATTTGAAGCGGTGGATTTTTCATATAAAACCCATCCTGATTGGCTAATGGTAGATGTTGTCTATGCATCTTGTGCGTTACCTATATTGATGCAACCACTCTTTATAGATAATATATGTTATAGTGATGGTGGAATTTTTGCAAATTATCCAGTAAGAGAATGTATAAAAAATGGGGCTGATCCCGATGAAATATTGGGTATTACTCGTAGATCGGTAGTAAATGCAGAAAATAATAGAGTGGATGAACATTCATCATTAATAGATTATATATTTACTATTTTTTATAACGTTACCGAAAGATTATTGAATAATCGTATAAATAGACCCAACATAAGATACGAAATAGAAATTGATTGTCCACCAATGTCATTATATGATATATATATTGGAGTATCGAATATAGATGAAAGAAAACGATTAATAAATGTAGGGGTAGATACGTGTAAAAAATATTGTTTTATGCAGGATAATGATATAACTCTGGCATAAAATAATATTTTGTTTTTTTCTAATTTTATTCATCTTCATCATCGGAATACAAGTCATCTGTATTCCATCCATCATCTTCTATATGGCATACACAATAAATATGATTAGGGTATTCAAAATCATCCATATAGGAATGAAATTTATAATTACCACAACGACCGCAGTTTATAGCTTGTAATTGTAATTTTTCTGTATAATGGCGTCCTGAAAATCCAAATGCCCAATCTTCTTCATTATCTGTATAGGATGGTTTGTTATCAAATTTATTTGCACGTGATAATGCATGATTCATAAAAAGAATATGTATGATTTGTTTTTGTATTTTACTATTGAGTATAACAATATAAGTTTTGATGTCATAAAATAAGAATGATTTAATGACATCAACTACATCATAAGGTAGGTTTAAACGATTCATATGTAATTGTATTATATTCGATGTTTTTGGTAGTTTGATTTTATCAATGGTGTTATCTGGCGTGTTTTTATGAACAAATATCTGATTGTTCATAAATTGAATCTCTCTTGTCATCTCTTTTAAGCGAAGCGACTGAAAAGTGAAGCGACTGAAACGTACTGCGAAAAGCAAAAAGGTTGGAAAATACGGGTGCGGATTGGGGTAATACTAATAAAAATAATAAAAAGTAATTCAATTTTTTACCTTATGTAAATTTATTTTCGCGTAGCCAGACATTTGCTATATATTTTTCACCAGAAGTAATAGGTAATCCAGCGTGCATAGATAGTGAATGACATTTGTCTTTGTTTTTATTCATAGAATAAAACAGAATACCACTATATTTATCGGGTTTGATTTCTTTATTCAATTTGATAAATTTAGTAGCACCACCTTCAAATCCATCATTTAAATAGATAACCATAGTAACAATGCGATTACCTCCACGTTCTAAAAATTCTTTACACGTGGAATTATCATCGCAACAAGAATCGTGATGCTCATTATAATAACCATTTGGTTGATATTTTACAACTTGTAAATCTTCTGCATTATCGATGGAAATGTTATCGATGTCACATACGCGTTGAATTATATTTCGAATAGTAGGGTCAGATTTAGATAACCAACACGTTTTACTTTTACGAATGGAAGTTTCATAACCAGACATAACAAGACTATCACTAAAATTGTCTTTTGATTTTTCTAAAATATATTTGGCTTCGTCTTCATTAATAATATTTGGATAAACTTGAGGTTCCATAAAAGTTTCGGGTTTATCATCATACCCAAACGGTTCTTGATTTACACGATTCATATAACTAAAATAAAAAATGATTGCTAATAAAATGAATATAATGAAATAAAAATAGTTTTTAATTATACGATGCATACAAATATATATTTATAAGATAAATAAATATATATCAAAAAAATCAATTTACATTTCGATAGGTGAAGATTCCACAACCTTATATGTAATGCCAATTTCATCCGAAGTTTCCCATATACCAGAAATGATGATAATATATGTAATATTTGTATACACGGCTTGTCTATTATAATCTTTATATACTTTTAAACTACCAGAAAATAGTTGTTTTGTGAGCGAACACGAAGATTTTTTATCTGCAATACCATTCAACTGTTTATAATATTCAATTATTTTATATTCAATTCGATTCAATTCTTGTACAAGTGGTGTATTTATTTTTGAAGACGGATAAAATTTTAGTATATATTTCTTAAGGTTGCGGTCAATAGAATCAACTTCAAATGGTAAATGAATATAAATACCATTGAGGGTGAAATGTTGGTTTGAATAGATAATTTTTGAAAATGTACCTTCTACTACCATGTTGCGTTTAGCATCCAAAAAATATGTATATCCTAAATTATAATTTGAAATATCAATAATAACATTCATTAGATACTTATTATTGATGTAAAGTTTTTATTTAGTTTATCATAAAATATATGTATGGTTATCTTAGTCTATTATAATAACCAATATCATTTTTTATCGCATCTAAATTTTTTTTAATATCATTTAACATAGATATTATCGTATCTGAACTAGCTTGTGTTGCTACGGTTGGTTGCATAGAAGATACTATTTTTTCAATATTCTTAATACTTATATCAAACGAATCATCAACCGTATTATCAATTCCTTCTTTATGATAGTGATTATGACATTTATTTAATGGTTGTTTTATTATACATAAAATAATAATAAAAATCAATAATACTCCTAATAATATTTTTACTAGGTTATTCATATAATATTTTCTTCTATACCCTATATATAGAAAATGTCTGCTAGATTAAATATGAATCAAATACCATTAGTATCTTGGAAGGGAAAAACATTTAATCAAATTACATCAAAAATACAATTAAATAATAGAACGGAGACAACATCGAATAATCTTTTATTTAAAGCCCTGCCTTTACAAACATATAGACGCGAGATTGTAACCAGCGATTCCAGCATATGCAATACAAGATTATCTAGTTCAATCGATTTACTAAATACGCCAAATGGAAGTATAATAAATTCGGAGGCAGTGAATAATCATAATGGTTTAGAAAACACTTTAGATATGAATTTAACTGAAAATAAAACTGAAAGATTAAACTGTAATACATCCTCTCAATGCTTCAATCCAGCATCAAACGCTCTGCGTAGATTACGTAGCAGTGGTATGATAAAAAGACAATTTGATGTTTCTAAAAACAATGATACTTATGCTACATCAACCAATCAATATTTGGTAAGTCGAAACCGTACTTTTCAGCAGAATCAATATAAATATATTAAGAAAGGTGATGCAATGGTAACACCAGGTGATGCATTATCTAAACAAAATATATATGCAGGCAGCGGTATAAACCATTGTCAAAAATATTATTTACCGACAGATACATCTTTCCAATATCAATGGTTTGAATCATATGATAAGGTAACAACAATTGATAATGAAGATGGTAGCACAACTACAACGACAAATCATTATGGCCCACAAACATATACTGTAGATTTGTCAGCTGGATATTGTAGTATAGAAGATATTAATGACCGTTTTAAATATGTAATGACTACGAATTTACATTATTTAGTCAGCACTGCAAATAAATCAAAGCTGTTTTTTATGAATTTTGCCTATAATACTTTTTCTGATAAAGTGGAATTACAAATACAGAATATTAGTAAAAATATATTTTCAGAAGCTAATTATACTTTACCATTAAAGAATGATTCTGACGAAAGAGTTACTGACTGGGAAGTTCCAAATATTTTTTCATTGACACCAGTAGTCATTATTAATGATAATGTATTTAAATCAGTTATTGGTTTTGAAGCATCTAGATATCCTAATTATATGTTAACTGATGATGCAGTAACAGATATAGATTCAGGTGCTACATTATATGAACTGGGTAATTTAAGACAATATGATATCGAAAAAACTGCGACGATTCAAGCGGGTTATTATACAGTAGATGATGATACTAGAGAACCTATGACAAATACTTCTGGTGCTGCACCTTACGCTGAAAATTCATATGAATTTCAAATCACTATTATTCCTAGTACATTAAATCTGTTTTCATCCACTAATAAACCCGAAATCAAGCCATTATACACACCATTATATTATAAACCGAATAATCCAAAATTCGCTCAACAAGGAGGCGTATCTTCCAGTTCTCTCGTATCCCGAAAAAAATATGATACTATCACGTGTAATACTGAAATATATAGAAGTGCATATGGATTACAAGTCGCTAATGCAATGGCTTATGGTGTTCCAGCCAATGGTTATACCGTTAAAGATAAAATAGGATATCCAATGACCAAAACACCCGTTTTCTCCAAATATTCAGATGAAGTAAAAAGTTGTACAGCGAAAACATTCAATGGATAAACGCAGTGAAAAGCGAAGTGAAAAGCGTATAGATAATAAATAATATTATATAGTATTAGTTATTATACTGTTATAATGTCTTCAGTAAGAACAGTGGTAGGGAAATCGTTATTCTCATATAATTCAAGAAATGTAGGTATATCATTATCGGCTTTATCGATATCAGGTTGAATTGGTTCTTTCAAAATTGTATTGTTTGTTTGATTGAAATTATTATGATCGATATTATTACGTAAACACCATTGTATACATTTTTGAATATTAACTCGTATCAAATTATCGATCTTTTCTTGTTTGTGTTTATTTTCAATCAATGAAATTGTAAAATGTATATTTTCAATTTGTTGTTGTCCTAATATTGCGTTAATTTCTTCGATTTTCGTAACAAAACACTGCGATAAATGTGTTGATAAAAAACGATGTATCTGTGCATTATCCGCCATATGTGTCATTTTTTGAAATGTATTTAAAAAATATGGATAAAATTTTTCATTGGATGAAAATAAGAATCCTCTGCATACTAAGTATTTTTCTGAATTTGCATAACGGCTTGTTTGTGGCTTAATAATATAGACTTTATCATAGAATGCAGATAATATATATAATAAATCAATACTATGTTGCATAAAACAGTCAAAAAATTTTAATATAAAAGTGCCTCCTTTACTTTGTAACATAATAGCATATGCAATTTGAGCGAATAATAATTTGGCTATACTAACCTCTTGTTTGTTGAAATCAAACGAAAAATCGAACCCACCATCCGCTGTAATAAAATCCATAGATGCATTATATATTTCTCTACAGTGTATAAAATTATCCACCGATAATATATTGCCAGTATTATCACTGCCACTTTCGATGAATACGTTTTCATTTTTCGTTAAAAAATCATTGCTTTTTTTCCATCCTGGAATATTATAATCATTTTTACAATCCATTAATGTCATACCGATATATGCATCATCTTTGCGTTTACGTTGATTTACAAATGCTTCGATAAATCCGCCTGGTCCCTCAGCCAAATGAAAACACTTGATAGGTTTATTTATTCCGTCAAATAAATCAAATGTATTAATTATTTCCACCATTTTAAAATAAGAACGCGATAATGGTTTGTACTTACAAATAGATTTTTTCTTATATGGAATTACTGAATGAATATATTCATAAGGATTAGTATATTTTTTAAATATATCCCATTCATTTTCGAGTTTATCTAATTTTTCTTTTAAGTCATATAAATATCCAGATAATGTATTCGATATAATAATATCGGGTGATGTTTCTTGTGAAATACAATCAATATATTTTGTTATAAAAAAACTGGTTTTTGGTATTAAATAATATGTCATTATGTCGATATATTATTTAATCAAATATGTTTATATCATTATTTGTTTATTGGTTTTTTGATGATTACTTTTTTACCAATAATCGGACCATTAGATTTTGTTTGAACTGGTGCTAATTCTACAGGTATGGTTGGTAATTCGAGTTGTGGTACTTGACTAATTTCTGTTGGTATAACTACTTTTGGTACAAATTTATTTATCACTACCTTCTTTTTTATTTTACGTACCTCTGGTTTATTAGATTCTTCTTTCTTTTCTATTTCCAATTCTTTATGTAGTTCATCTACGATTTGTTCGGTGAGCTCGTGCTCTTTGGATATAATTTGATGTATTCTGTCAGCATTCACATTACGTACTTTCTTAAATACAAAATAACGATTCAAGAATGATATACGTTTTTCTTCTGGTGTCATATATAAAGCTTTTCCATAATCCGCTTTTAATTCAGGATTATGTTTCACGTCATTCTCCAAATAATTAAACAAATCTGAAAATAGCCCACTACCATCAGGCAATTTCATTTTATTTGCTTCTTGTTTTGTTACCAATACAAATCCATAATCTTCCAAAATACGAATTAAATATTCAAAATTCACCAAATATTCTCGGAATACTTGATTGATACTTTCTTGATATACATTTATACCATATCCCAATGACATATCATCTTCAGGAAACCCAGTTTCATCATATGTTTTGGTTATTTCGAATATTTTTCGGTCGTTATTAAATATCGTCATACTTTCACCATTCTTTTTATATTTTAATAAATTAAACACAGATTTGCCATCATAACAAGTGCCAATGAAATAACCCTGAATACGAGTACATTCCGCCAAGTTTCTTAAAAAGCCGTGAAAGGTTGTTTTGTTTTCAAAGAAATAGTGTAATGCAAATTGACAAGAACTGATTTGAAACCCATCTTGGGCAACACCATATTGTTTATATACACCTTTACCTAATAAGGTAACATCTTTGGGTCCACTACCAAATACCGCATTCACGATTTGTTTTTCTTTTTCAGTACCAAATGCTTTTCCTGAACGAATATTGGTACTACTATTGCCCACGGCAAACAAAGCATCGGGAATCATTTTATTCTTTTTACGCGAAGTTAAATATCTGGCACAAGCCCCATCAATATGATTATGAATATTATCTTTGGAAACATCTACCCCGAATACAAATTTTAAATTCGAACGTATCCATTTCGATAAATCACCTGCTTTACCTACTGCGAAATCAATAAGTGTATCTCCACGACGACTCACACCCATAATCAAATTCTTTTTCACATATAAATTATGGAAATCACGTAGGCCTTGAGTGCTAGATTCTTCATTCGACCTATTATAATAGACATCTTCACTAATACTTGTTTGAGGGATATTTTCACCAGTCGATATCATTTCTTCGGTAATGGGGTGATGTATAGAATGCCAGTTATTATTCGCCACGTGATATGCATTACCATAATTTTTCATACCAGCACGTAACTCGGCGGTTTTATCATAACGAACACGAAGCGGAACCCATTTCCAACCATCTTGATTGGTAGAAACATATTTGAATTCGACGATAGTATCTTCTTCGAAATATTCTTGTTCTTCAGTCATCATATATAGATTTTTGCCATCTTGTACTAAGTATATATTACAATAACAAGCATTTACATCATATGGATTGGTTGGTTGAAATGGAACAGGTTTATATGTTTCTTCATCATCTACATTTCCTGGATTTGGTATTTTATCATCAATAATATCTTGACAAGGATTTAAATAACCGTGCTTACGTTCATCATAACCACATCTTAATACCAACGTTTTATATTGTACGACTTCCTGTACTCCTTGTAAGTTTTTACCATCTTGGAATACGTGATGTACTTCATCTTTACCATTTTTATCTTTTTTAAGGGATACTAAGAAGTCGATGGTGTTGAATTCGGCTGGTTTCCATTTGAATGACTGATCCCAAGTGGATTTTATCAATGGCCCAGCTACTCCCGCACGGTCACTACCGACCCCTGTATTGGAAGGGGTAAAGATTAATCCATCGGTATTATATTCAAATAGCCCATCTTTAATATTCGATAGAATCTTAGAACATCCCTCAAATATAGTTACGATATCAGAATCCATATAAAAGGTTTTACATTGGATGCGGAAATCGGTGGAACGAGATTGTTCTTTTTCAGATTTGTCTAATAATGATTTGGGTTTCATTAGCTCTATCATTTGATTCAATAAAGGTAATCGATATTTGTTTTGGCTTTCTTCTATATTATAAGTAACAAAAGGAAATTCTCTTACCGATTTACGATTAATATAATAGACATCAAAACAAGCATATAAATTAATGAAATTACCGTGTTTATCGTATTTTATATGTTCCCCATCAATAATACTATTGAATATGGTTTTTTCTTTGGTAGTAGAACCCATAAAGATAACATTCATATTAGTATCTATCAAATATAATTTACCAGTACTCGAAATAAAGAGTAATTTACGTTCTCCGTCGGCTTTATCCGTGACCGTATAATTTTTACGAATGTTGGCAACAGCGGATGTTTCATTCGGAGGTAATATATTTTCAATTTGTAGAGTATAAGAGGAAGGGCCGAGAAAATCTTTGGATGTTACTTTACGTTTTATATATTCTTTGCCGTGTATTATACGCATATATTCATTTAATATAGAATCACGTTCATAATAGGAGATAGGAAATTTACTACCTTGTATTCCACTTAATACAATACGAATTGTTTTACGTAAGATATCTACTAGTGATTTACCATTATATGACGACCCCGCACCTACACGTGAATTATCGATTTCCAATTCAATTTCATAATGTTCAACATTATTGAATACACCTGCTTCTTGTATAGTGTATTGCGGTACAGGAACTCTATTTGATTTTTTGGATGTTTTTACGATACTTAAGTCGGCAAAGATAGGAATATCGGGATGATAAAAACGTACACGGTTCATACAACGGAATAATTTCTTAGAGTCTGCCCATTTGTTCACTATATTACGTGCAATATTCGTATTTACATTAAAATCCTGCTCATTTTGATGTGCGACACGGAAATTAAAATCAGGCATATCGAGTGGTTTTATAAATGATTCATTGGGTAATTTTGCCGAGGTTTTTTGTGTGAATTTGATTTTATTGAATAGGGTAGAAGGCATATCTAATACTTTTTGTAAGCTATTGGTTCGACAGTATTCTTGAATAAGATCAGTTCCTATTATTTCAGCACGAATATTTGACATTTTAGTGATACCAGTTTTGGGGTCAATATATTCATTTTGAATACGTAACATATGTATACCATCGGTATTCTGTGGTTTGAATCCACAAGAATATAATTGTTTCACCACATTATCATAATCAATTTTGGAGATAGGTTTAGATAATTTGGGGTTCGTACCAAAACGAATTTCAAACTCAGGAGTTACTCTATTCGCTATTCCCGAAGAACGACTCGCTAAATAATTTTCGACCATTGTTTCAAATTGTTCTTTCAATTGTTTGGTAATTTTATCGTGTTCTTCATCTTGTTCTTTCGTACCACCTTCCATATCATTTGGTTCATCAGTATGAATGGGTGTATCATTATTATAAAGCATGTTGTATATATTAAAAACATATATTTATTTCATTTTCCAATCAATTTTATTTACAATTGTTATCGAATTCATATTATATTTTGCAATAATATGAATTTGGTAGAGTTTCAACAAACCAATGATTGTAACGTATCACCAACCAATTGATATAGTTCCGCTTTTTTATATTTTTTATTTTCATTATAAATACCTAACTTTCTTGCGATTCCTTCCAATTCTTCCACTTTATAATTAGTCATAGATTTCAATGGTTTTAAATAACTATCCAATACGACACACTTTTCCTTCATTTCATATATTTTATAGGTTGCTATATTTTCTATTTGTAATTTATATTTGCCCATTTTAGATTTATATAACACGTAAGTAGATGCACTATCGCTGGTGGTTTTCGTATTCATACTAGGTATATCTTCTTTATTTACCCAAAATTCCAACATCGTTTTTTCACTCGCATCTATTATCAATAAATTTATATTATAATATACCAACATAGCAATAAGAGATTGCATACTAGTTTGTTTTTGAACAGTCATCATTTCCGATTGTATTTCCTGTAAAGCAACATTCGTAATTTTATAATTTGTATTTTTCATTTTGGATGGATTTGCCTTTATAAAGTTGAATATTTTCTGTTTTTCTTCTAATTCTTTGACACCATAATTACGGTCAATTTGCATATAATCATCATACCCATGATGGATTATATATAAACACCAAAATAATGTATCGTGTTGTCTAGGTTCAATATATTCGTCTTTTTTTGTTTCAATCGATACCTCATTTTCTGTTATGGTGATAGGTTCTATTTCCTTTTTATTACTTGGTGATTCACTTAGATTGAATCTACTAGTAATCGAATCCATTTTATCTTTGGACAACATAATATCATATAATAAATTTAAATTTATTTTTGTAGGTAATTCGGTACTTTGAAATACACTAGAAATAATGGTCATTGATGACATTGATGACAATTATATATGAATATAAAAATTATAGTTTAGTTGTTATATGATAATGCGATTTCCTCTTTATTATCTTTTTCAATAAAGAATGTATTCTTATAGTCTTCCTTTTGATATTCCATTGTATTTAACGATTCTTCTTGGTCATTGGTATAATTAATATATTCATTAAGTTGTTGAATTGTTTGTTGTGATAAGAATGATAAATTTATATAAACACCACTCTTATTCTCATTAATCTTACATAAATTTTTGGATAAAATTTTAAGTATTTCGACTTGATGAAATTTGTTCATAGATTCGATTTTCTTTTTCATAGTTTCTAGACACACCATACTTTGTAAATCCATACTTTACAATAATAAATCGATAAAATTTTATATTGTTTTGTAATAGGTTTTATTTTACTGTAAAATACATTAGTAATTAGAAATTTACTATTGTAAAATTTGTAATGAATAAAATATAAGGAATATATAATATGGATATTTTTTACTATTTAATTAAAAAATTTTATGGTGAAGAATCATTTAAAATATTGTTATTGTTGCTTGTAAGTTTTAGCACGAATGTTTTTCAAATAAATGGTATTTCCTTTATAACTGCAAAAATATTACAAGGTATTGAAAATAATAATTTTAAATCGGTATATGATAATTTTTATAAATTTATTTATGTTTCGATATTCTTTGTTATTCTTTATCATATTTATAGAATTCTACAAAACGATATATTAATAAAATTAAGAAACTGGGTAAAAAAAGAAATAGTAAAATTAGTTTTAAATGCAAATAATGAATCAATGAATCATGTAAATTTTTTGGGTTTATCTGCACCCACCCAACGCATAGGTGCAGCTGCATATATGATTTTTAATAAATTATTCACTACGTTACTTCCAGATATATCTTTTTTGATAATGATGTCTTTATACTTCTTTTATAAAAATCCTCTCTTTGGTACAGTTTTCTTTTTTAGTAATCTACTTATCTTGTTCTATATATTATATGTATGGAATGATATGATGAAATATAAAAAAGTCTACGAAGCATCCTTTACGAGAGACGAAAGCTACATTATAGATTTATATAATAATATGGAAAAAATTATTTATAGAGGTCAAGCTGATATAGAAATGAATAATGTAGAAGGTAAAACCAAAGAAACCGTTTCAAAGATGTTAGATTTTCATACTTTTTCGAATAATCAAGTATTTTATATCACTATATATTTATATCTCATTATTTTTGCATCGATTTATTATCTAACCCATCTTAGAAATGGTAATAAAATAGATAAAACGACATTTGTAGCATTATTCACAGTTTTATTACTATATCGAAGTAAAATGGAAAATTCAATTGATGATGTACCCGAATATATCAATTATTTTGGTAGAGCAGAGTTTGTATTATCTCTTTTTAATAAATATGTAGATACTATAGAAAACAAAAATAAAAATTATATTAGAGACGAATTAAAATTTGATAAAATCACTTTCAAAAATGTAACATTCCAATACGAAACTGGTAGTAAAAAAATATTTGATAATATGAATATTAATCTCGATACTAAAAATAAAATTATCGGGGTTACTGGTTTATCTGGAAATGGTAAAACTACATTCATTAAACTATTTTTAAAATTATATAAGTGTAATAGCGGAGAGATATTCATCGATGATGTCAATATAGAAAATATTGATAATGCATATATTCGAAAAAATATAACATATGTGAATCAGACCTCGAAACTATTTGATAAAAAAGTAATCGATAATATTTTATATGCCTGTAATAATATTCATCAGTGTAATAATCACTTGGATGAAGTTATGAAATATCCAAAAATATCACAACTATATAAAAATATCAATATCTATGAGAAAGATTCGGGTTCGTTGGGCGAAAACTTATCTGGTGGGCAACGCCAAATCACCAATATCATTAGTGGATTAATAAACCCTTCCAAAATATTGATTTTGGACGAACCTACCAACGCATTAGACCCCGAATTAAAACGAGAACTTTTGAGTATCATCAAAGATTTCAAAAGACATAAACAATGTATTATCATTATCACTCACGATAAAGAAGTCTATCCATTATTCGATGATACCATTCATATTTAGATAAACAACTTGTAAAATACAGATGTAATCTTGTAAATAGCACTGCATACTAGTAGCCAAGAAAAATATTTAGCATATAATATAATACAGCATATTATATTATGAACATAGTCTATTTTTTATTGAATATTTTTTTTAATGAAGAAAAAATGAATATTTTTCTCATGGTTTTCACTAGTTTTATTATAAATATTTTACAGACCAATGGTATATCATATATAAATGCTATTATCATCGATTCATTAGAGAACAATAAAACCGATATTACAATCCGTTTTTTTCAATATTTTATGTTTATTTCCATACTCTATTTATTATTATATAATTTATATAAATACTTTCAAAATAAACTCTTGACAAAGCTTAGACAATGGATGCGACATCAAATTACAAAAATACTATTATTAGTGAATAACGAGAACTTCAGCGAAATAAATTTTGTCAAATTAAATTCACCAATCAATCGAATTTCCTCAGTTTCTTTTATGGTATTCAATGATATAGTCGCTTATATATTACCCAATATTTCTTTCTTATTAATTATATCTATTTTTTTCTTATTCGAGAACCTGATACTAGGTATTATTTTCATTTTGGGTAATATTTTCATATTTTTATACTTATATTTAAATTGGGAGAACATGCTTGACCATAATGAAGAATATGAAAAATATGTAAATGCCAATGAATCTTATTTACTGGAAATTTTAAATAATATTGATAAAATTATTTATCGAGGACAAGTCAATACTGAAATTGATATTTTCGCGAATAAAACGAATAAAAGTATTGATGTTGCTTTCCAGTTTTATTCAAATACGAATTATCACGGTATAATGATGAATGTTCTATTGTATTTGGTTATTTTCATATGTATTGGTTATCTCATATTTATCAAATTAAAAAATAAAATTAGCATTACCATTTTTACGACTATCTTTACAATTATCATTTTATTTCGTGATAAAATGTCGACTATTATACAGCAAATTCCTGATTTTATTGAATTCTTGGGACGTTCGGATTCGGTTCTCAAACAATTCAATAATATGGAGAACGATTATGTAACGATTATGGCTAGAAAATATCACCCCGCTGAATTGGTTTTTAAAACCATCCGTTTCGAAAATATTTCATTCAAATATAAAACAAATCAACATTATTTATTCGAGAACATGAATATTCGTTTAAAAACCGAGAACAAAATTATTGGAATTACTGGGTTATCTGGGAATGGTAAATCGACGTTTGTGAAGTTGATTATGAAATTATATAAACCAACTTCTGGAAAAATTTATATTGATGAACAAGATATCGAGAACATTGATGCAAATTATATCCGAAAACATATAACTTATGTCAATCAAAATTCCAAATTGTTTGATAAAAAAGTAATCGAGAACTTATTATACGGATGTAATGATACAAAACAATGTAATAATCATTTAAATGAAATTATGCAATATCCGAAAATCGCCGAACTTTATAAATCAATGGATATTCATAATAAAGAATCTGGGTCATTAGGCGAGAACCTATCGGGTGGGCAACGTCAAGTTGTCAATATGATTAGTGGTATTATAAATCCTTCCAATATATTGATATTAGATGAACCTACGAACGCATTAGACCCAGAATTAAAAAAAGAAATTTTGGGTCTAATCAAAGATTTTAAAAAATATAAACAATGTATTATTATTATTACTCATGACCGTGATGTTTATCCATTATTCGATGAAACCATACATATCTAGACCTCATCATAATCAATAATATTGATGGCTGGTTTTATTTGTCTATCATATGTTATAGGTTTTTGTGGTGCTGTGGATTGTTCTACTAATTTTCCAATAACGCATATATATGGGTCGTTTAATTCATATCTTACACCAATCACACGAACAGTTATTTTTTGATTTTCTTTAATATTTGCAAATACTTTATCGGTAAAATGATGGTCACGTGCGATAAATACCGTGACAGGAACCACCCCATTATCATCTACTTCCGCGTGAATTCCTGCTTTGGTTATGGTCTTTGTATCACATTCGATATTCATACCTTCTACTGGATGACACACCATACATTCGAATATGGTTTGAAATTCAATAACATCACTATTCACCATACCCGACGAATAACTTAATACGCGAACTGAGTTGGGTTTAATATATCCTTCGGCTATACATTTTCCTTCTGTTTTGTATGAAATCGTTTTTTCTAAATTTTGTTTAATATTTTTTCCGATTTCTGTAATAGATAATTGTACTTTCATTGTAAGCATTGATTTTATGTAGACACCAAAAATCTTTCGTTCATTCGTTGGTTTCATATCTGTCATTTTGATTTTTCTTTCTAATATAATGATATAAAATACTTCTTATATCATTTCTTTTATTCAATTTTATCTGATAACAAAATTGATTTTTATATTATATTAAAGAATTATCGTATAGTAGTATGTCATTTTTACAGCGTATGATAACTAAATATTTTACAAAACCAGAATTAAAACCATTAGGTAGATGGAATATCGATTATTGTAATCGCAAAATGGATAAAAAAGTTGATTTGTCGAATGAAGACCACTGTGGGCCTTGCGGACAATATATTATACAAAAAACGGAAAATACCGTTACAAAACCCGTAAAACATTTATCATTAGTGAAGATTACCAAATAGCCAACTTAATATCTTTTTCTTACGTTTTGCATTATTTTTTTTTCGAAATATTCTAAACTAATATTATATTTATATACTAAAATACTTAATAAACTTTGGTCATGTCTATGTTCTCGAAATTCTTTGGAATTTGGTATATTGCTTGGTACGTCGGTGATATCTTCATACACACAACACATATGTAACCATTCATTTATGAATCTGAAGGAATAATCGGATTTACGTAAAAAAATGGCTCCTGCCCAAGAATCCGCCAAATCTTCATTAAATACTCTATCAGTTAAGCCGAATTTTTCCAATACCGACATTTTACACCAATTACGCATTTTCCAAACAGGTTCGTTCGGTTTATTTTTCCATATCAATATGTCTTTGTTCTCGATGTGTTTCTCATATAATTCGGTAAAGTTCTCCATAAAATAATATTTCGAATCCAAATAAAAAAGTAAATCACCATCATTGATACGTTTCATTGTTTCATTGATAATATATGGTTTCCATAACCAATATCCTCCGCCTCTTCTTTGTTCCAATATACGAGCGTTTTTAGTACGAAAGTCGCTATCTATTTCTTCTTTATTGAATATAATTATTTCAAAATCTTTATTATGGGTTCTCACCGAATTTAATAATGGGTCTAAAAAACGGTTATGTGTCCCATCATTATATACCAAAAAATATTTTTTCATTTATTTTATAGCGATACTTTTAACTATAAGAAATTTTTGATTTTTCTTATTTATTCGGCATTTACTCCAATAGTAAAATAAGATAATATATATTATATAGAGATTTTTTACTCTTCTAATATAATAATGAAGGAAAAATATTTGATTATGATTCCTATGATTGTATTTACTTTATTTACATCCTTTGGTATTGTTTTGAAATCAAATAAAATGTCTTTGAGTATGATTTCAACTTGTGCTTCTTGTCCTAACAATTTACCCCAATGTTCTCAATCTGATAATCCAGTTCTCGGTGGTCTGGATATTATACCTTATTTTTATAATAGTTCTTATGCTGGAGAACGTGGAAATGATGATATAGTTACTCTGTATAATGGATTCAAATATTTATTTACAAATAAAGAAAATAAAAATATGTTCGATTCGAATCCTGAACAATATATACCTCAATATGGTGGATATTGTGCGTGGGGAGTAGCGGGAGAATATTGCCCCGATTATCCTTGGTCAGTTGATTGTTTAGGCCCCTCTGGTAACTGGGCACACGGAACCATTCTCTCACAAAAATTATACTTTTTCCTGTATGAAGAAGCCAAAAACAAATTCACAGCAAATACGGATGAGAATATAGAAGCGGGAGATGAACGATGGGCCTCATGGTTCTCGGATATAGATGAACATATGAATACTGATTGTTATGTTTCTACATAATAACATATTCGAACTAATAACAAGCATATCTTGATTCAGTGAATGGACGACCGTTTTTATAAAGTAAATATACTACCACGTCATAATATTCTGTTTTAGTTAAACGAAACGTACCATCTAATTGCACAAATGTGTATGACCCATAATAACTCGCACATATGAAATCTTTTTTAGGAATTCTATCGAATATTTCATATCTTTGGTCTGTTTTCGAAATTTGTTTCATATATTTTCCATTTCGCTCTTTCAGTATAGTGCCGTCATAAGAAAGAATTGTTTTCACGATTTCTATAGGTAGCCTACCAAATAAAGAATTCATTACTACTACTATAATTATATTTTTTATTAGATTACAATATAATTATATTTCTGTTATTTTATTGATTAATGCGGTTTCACCATCCATAAAATATACTTTATTTCGACCTTTGAAATTGGTCTCAGTGAAATATCGTAATGTCATTTCCATTATCACACATAGACCTATTTTTAATATTCCTTCTATCTTTTCATCTTGGTAATCGTTTTCTTCCAATACTGAATTCAAACGTTTTACTATATCACTTTTACCCGCATTACTACATAATGCACCCTTATTATTACGTTGTTGGCTAATATCTTTGGTTTTAAAATGCATTTCGTTGTTTTTGAATAGATGTATAAATCCCACAAATTTATTAATATTATCACGTGCTACCAAATATTTGGCTTGAACCGCATCATTTACTTTTTCTCTATCGACTTGTCGTGATTCTATCCATTGGTTCTCTTTCCAAATATATATTTTCACTAGCGTTTTATCCGTCAATACAATAAATCGAGTATTTCGGGCTTCTCCTATTTTTTCATCGAAATATTTTTTAATAATATACTCCGAATCTTCTTGTATTTGATAATCGCTTTTATATATATGTTGTATCAATATCAATTTATCTTCGATTGGACAACAATCTAAGTAGTGATAAAAAATATATTTCACTATAACTTCAATCGGTATTTCGTGAGCATCTTTTAATATATCCAATACAAAACTAGTATGTTTATACCAATTAGTATCACCTGTTTCGATTTCATTAGAATTTAAAGCAATATCCAATGATTTCTTCAAATCATCAAATACTTCTTCATAAGTTCTCAATATAGGTATATCGGCTTCTATTTTATGATTATCGATGATAGGTTGTTCTGGTACATTCTCTTTTTCTTTGATAGTGGTTGTATCGATTTCTTTTGGTAATTCTAAAGATAATGACTCGCGTTTATAATCCACGGGCATAGAACGTTCATAGATAGAGGCTTTTTCATTTGTAATTTCAATGGGTTGGAATATATAATAATCGTCTTTATTTACCAAATATCCTCTTCTGCCATATTGGTCAACAAATACTCATTCTTATTATCAATGAGTTGAGTAAGAGTATAATAAATCTGTTCTTTTGGATATTCTTTGAGAACATTTATTAAATTTATTAACATATCTTTTTTATAAAAGGTTTGTTCTCGAAATACTTGTCGAATTCGTTTTAAAATAACAGGATAATTCATTTTCACATAGTCATCGTTATATGTATCTTTTACAATATCCGATTCACTTATGGTAGCAGTAGGAGAACAAGTAAAACTACAATTCTCCATATAATCACAAATATCTGTAAAGGGTTTATCGCCAATTTTATAATCAATGGTTTTTTTACTAGATAGATTGATTTGAATGTTCTGGTTCTCGGCCAATTCTAATAATTTCTCCACAGTAAAATTGGTTTGTCCAATATTCAATATACAATCCGTCGCCACTTCTTTTAATAGTCTAGTTACTCTACCTATTTGTATCGCTTTCTTTTCTGCCAATCTATATACATATAAATCAGCAGGTTCTTCTCCGTTTGACGGTAAGGTAGAATGTAGATATATTTCCACATTTCGTTCTTCAAATGGTAACATACAATGACTGAGATTTCTGACACCACGACCAATGATTTGTTCTATGCGATTCATATTATACCAAGGTTCTAGGATATGTACTTGGCGAATGTTCTTGAAATCTAAACCTTCCGAAGCAGCCTTAGAAATTAATACCACTTTCACAAGTTCTCCATTTTTATTATCACTATTGGTAATATATTTAATATCAGCAGTATTATTCGGTGAAAATGCAGTATCTCCAGTAATCATTACATATCTAGCTTGTTTAAAGTTTTCGGTGACTTGGCTTTTGGGTTTTAATGTAAGGGCATCCAATGGTTCATTGGGTGTTTTTAATAAAGATTTACCATTAGGGTCAGAACAATAACGAGCAAATCCGAGTTCTTCTAAGGCAAGTGCGATGGGAACTACACCACCGTCAATATATTGGGAATATACGAGAACAATTCCATTGGAATTCATAACACAATCACATATTTTGGATATTTTATTACTATATTTTCCGATATGTTCTCGAGTAAATATTTTACCATACTTTTCGAGAACATTGGGTTTATATTCAAAATCATAGCGAAGAGGTTGTGGAGAAGTTACGGAGGTATAAGACATAATATTAGATAAACCAGTTTTTCCGACAATATTGGTAATAATTTCATTATTTAATTCTTGATTAAAAGTCAGATCTTCTATTTTCTTTTGTGAAATTAATTCGTCTAATTGTGAACTTGGATAAACAATATTTAATGCTTCTAATGGAATTTGAAGAATATTATAACCGAAACGTTCCATATTTTCAAAGGTAGGCATTATGGTTTCATCACCATATGTATTCGATTTATTGAATGATTTCTTACGCATATTTTCTAGAATAAATTCATAACCTTGTTGTTGATATTCACCAATGATACTGGTATAAACAGGAATGTTTTTGATAGGTTCTTCAATAGGCTTTTTATTCATTTGTATGGTAGGATATTTTTCAGGGGTTATGATATTTTCTGGCGAAAAGGTCGATGGATAAATACGATATGGAAATGTATATGGGTTCTCACCACGAACATAAGAAATATAACCGATTAATTTTCTTTGTAGCAATTCCCTTCCACCTTCGGTTCTTCCGCTTTCCGCTTTACCACCTTCCGCTTCGCTTATCGCTTTCCCTTCTTCCTCTTTACCGCCTTCGGGTTCTTTGATTTCTTTAAAATTACCTTCTTTATCGAATACATCGTTTTCATCGATACTCGCTCTTTTATCATTTATATTCATTAATTTTACTAACCATATGATTTCTTTATAACTATTATACATCGGGGTAGCAGATAATAATAACAATCTCATATTTTCCGAATAACGAGCAACTTTCATTAATAAAGTAGCGGTTCTCTTATTTTTATTATCATCGGTCATACGAATATTATGAACTTCATCAATAATTATCAAACGATTATTAAAAACCCTTTTAATTTTCTTAATTTCCATCGATTTTCGTTCAATATCCGAGAACCCTGATTCATCCGAAACCACAGTTTTTTTGGTAATATAATTTGCTAATTCGATATAACCCATAAAGATATAAAATGTATTGATAATACCACGTATTTGACTAATGACACGTTCTCTACTGACCCCTTTCAAATTGGTTGGATTAATTTCCTTTATTAATGCACTTCCAATACAAGTATTCAGATTCCATAAACCATTTTCTTCCTTTAATTTACGTTCATCAAATAATTGCATTCGGAAATTGGCTTGTACATTTGGTGAAGCTACCACGATAATTTTATGTCGAATACCTACTTGTTTCATATAGGAACGCATTTCTTCGGCAACACCAATCGCACTACAGGTTTTACCACTACCTAACATATGGTATAACAATAAACTATTATATGGGGTTTGAAAGGATAAGAAATTCTTGATGAACAATTGGTGAGGCATTAATTCAAAATCGGCATTACATAATAGTTCGGTTTGCTTACGAATATCATAAATGGTTCCATCATATTTAGTATCGTTGAACTCTTTGCGTTTCGCGATTTTAATATTAAAATTAGCGTCATTTAAGGTAGGATACAAATAATCATAATCGTTGTTTATTTTGGAGATCTCGTATTCTTCCAGTTCCTTTTGTAAAAGTAATTTATTAACTTCTTTTTCATCTAGTGATTCGTGAGCAGGTTCTTCGATTTCTTCAATAAAAGGTTCTATCGAAGATTCCGAATCTTTGATTGAAGGTTCAGATTCTTTTTCAACAACAATGGTTTCTTCTATTACAGATGGTTCAATGTTCTCTTCAACATCCTTATCTTCATCTATTGCAAAAGGTTCTTCTGGAAATTTTTCTTCGATACTTTCAACCACTGAATCTTTGGGTGGAATAATAATTTCACTACTTTCACTGTAATCGACAAATTTTTTATCTTCATTTTCTTTTTCTAAACGAAGTATTTCATTTATTAATAATTCTTTGGTGGTGAATTTACCAGTGTACTTAGTTTTTCTAGGTACTTCTAATCCCATTAATCCTGCCCAAATATTACGCAAATCGTCTAATATCATTTTATCATATTTCGAATAAGAATCTTCTTCTAGCGTGGTTACTTGTTTAGTAGTGGGCAGTAAGCTTTTATTTAAAATAATTTTTTTACCAGTTTTAACAGGTTCGTTTTTAGTTAAGGAATCAATTATATTTTGCATCAATGGGTTTTTAGCTTTTGTACTAATATCTAAAGGATGAACCTCGGTGAGTGCATTGGGTTTATGTGATTGTTCTAAAATAGATTCTAATAAAGGATTTGGTGTATTTTCATTGACATCGAGAGGATGAAATTCAGTAACATTTTCAGGTGCAATCGATTTAGTCAATTCAGGTATAATAGATGGTTCAGTAACTTCGACATTACGTTTTTGTTCAACTTGCCCACGACCTTCGCCCTTTTTAAATGTATATTTTTTCGGTTTTTTAGGTTCGCATTTTTTCGTTTTATTATTCCATCGAGTACCATTTTCACATCTTTGTTTTTTATTTAATTCAATACTTGACATTTTATTATATTACTAATTGTATCTATATATTTGATAGATATAATTATTCATATTTGAACATAGTTGATAGTAACTCATATAAATATCTTATAGTTGGTCAATGCATAATGAATATTCGTAATTAAACGTTTTTTTTCTAAATTATATCTTCGTATAGAATTCATACATTCATCATAGGTTTTCCATTCGATTTTACTTACTTCCGATTCTTCATAGTTATCAATTCGTAATGTATCGCGATAAGGCATATTCGCTACAAAATATTTATGTTTATATGATTTATAATTTGAACCCGTGAATATTTCTTCAAATGGTAAAATGTTTTGTAATATTTTAATATCTTTTATATTTAATCCCGTTTCTTCACTAAACTCGCGTATAGCACATTCATAATCTTTTTCTTGATAATTACGACGGCCTTTTGGGAATCCCCATTCGGGTTCATCCCAAATATCATATTGATAACTTTCATCAATAAGTGAAGATAATGTATAATACATATTTTTATTCAATACTCCATTACGTAAGGAATTAAATTTTTCCCTAGATACAATTTCTTCTATTTTATATTGATTTGATATGTTCTCATTACCCCATATATTTTTCCATAATTCATTAAAATCTAATGTTTTTAAATTATTTTTTTCTTCAACTGACATCTGTTTTAACATATTCATAATATAATCTTTATTAAAGATCGAATATTTGCCTCTCATAAAATCTATATAACCTAATGTGTCTTTACGTCTTATCATTAAATATTCTATTTTTTTTATATTAATTATTTCGGCGGGTTCAATACCAGGTGGTGGTGAAATGGCTTCTTCTTTAATCCTAAATAAAATGATACCTATACTAGTAATAGGCATTTTACATTGATGATATAAATGCCCTTGTTTTCCACAATTATTACAATAATTTTCTTTCATTTGAATTCGATAAACCTATATGATTATATTCACAACTCTTTATATATTTATTATAAGAATGCATTTTGACTCGGCTGTTTGGGGGCCTCATTATTGGTTCTTTTTACATACGGTTGCTCAAACGTATCCTGATACTCCAAATGAAGTATCAAAACGTAAATATTATGATTTAATACAAAATATGCCTTTATTTATACCCAATGAAGAGATTGGTAATAACTTTAGTAGAATATTAGATAAATATCCAGTTACTCCTTATTTAGATAATAAAGATTCTTTTATTCGTTGGGTACATTTTATACATAATAAAATCAATCACAGCATTGGTAAAGAAGAAATATCCTATATGACGGCAATGGATAAATATAATTCTGAATATAAACCCAAACCTATTTACTTATCAGAAAAAATAAATTTTAGAAAACATTATATTCATATAATATTGATATTGGCCTTATTGTTTTTCATTTTCATTTATTATGAAGACTAAAATATCTCATTAATTATTAGTATAGAGAATGCGTATAGAAATCATCATTTTTATTATCACTGTTTTTTTAATGGCGAATACATATAGTGATGGTAAATATTTAAAAACATTGTTATCGTGGAAGAAATATTACCAAATGGCGGGTATTGCAATTGGCGGTATTATGATCTATTGGTTAATCAAAAAAAATCCACTACAAGCACGTCAACTAGTATCAGCATCTAATGATTATATAAAATATTTACCAGTAGATAAAAATACATCGAGTTTTATTTCACCTATTTTAGATTTTACATCGAAACAAAATATATTCCGTGACCAATATGGAGGTAATGTTTCGAATCCTAGCTATCAACATCCAATTATACCGATGCCCCAAAATACTGCCGAATCAAAAATATTATCATCTGGGAAAAAAGCAACTAAGCGATCCGTAAGCGAAACGAAAAAGAAATATGTCGCATCAAATCAAAACTGGAAATGTGGCGATTGTGGAAAACAATTAACTGCGTGGTTTGAGGTCGACCATAAACAACGTTTAGAATATGGTGGTAGCAATCATATCGATAATTTAGTAGCTTTATGTAGAGATTGTCATGGAAAGAAAACCACTATGGAAAATCTATAGAAAAATTTATATTATATATATAAGGTATACAATATAATAATATGCCAAAGAAACATAATTTAACTGATAATGAAAAAAGAATAATATCGAGCATAATATTTATTATAATTATATTTATAGGAGTTTTATATAAATTTCCTACATTACGAAATGCTTTTATTGAAACAATATCTAATGGTGTTATTGATAATTATAAGATAATATCTAATGGTTTATCTGCATTTTTTTCTGAATTATATAATGATTCAAACCTGATGTATGCCTATTTAACATATTTTGTAGCTTATACATCAATTATTACAGCAACCATATTATTTTATTTATATAATACCGACAGTAATTTATTTTCAAATAAATCTTTCATTTCTACTCCAT
>Ga0114975_10000581_pt1 | contig 27570 bp, 28 predicted proteins | sample S_130626_EF_Meta_FD_87031 | JGI IMG/M metagenome (GOLD analysis project Ga0114975, IMG submission 87031) | Freshwater microbial communities from Lake Simoncouche, Canada to study carbon cycling - S_130626_EF_MetaG | ecosystem: Environmental > Aquatic > Freshwater > Lake | place: Lake...
CCGTATCCAGTTGGAGCGGCAACAATCGTGGCACCTGGCATATTTGTTTCAAATAGGTGAAAAAGGTGCTTGCGCGAGAGAAAATTGGCAGGGACGACAGGGGGCACAGTGCGGGCCAGATTCACCCCTGGGAGTACGCCTCGTTTCATGCGTAAAGGGTGATGGCTTAACCCCGCATAATCAAGGCTGCCTCACCCCTAATGGGGTGATAAGAACAGGTTATTTATCGTGCGTTTCCTACGTCAGATTCTTCTTAATTTGATCTGCATGGTTATTTGCATGGCGGGTATACGTCTCAAGCCAGCGCTTGAGTGAATACTCTCCGGCTTCAGTGTGGGTACCTGTGAGCTCTAACTGTTCAGGCTTTAAGCGCTTAATGATGTCTAGTGAGGCAGCCCGGACGGCGGTAAACACCGCGATTGAATTCTCTACTGGTAAATCGGTGTACCCAAGGGTTTCATCCTCTGCCCACAAGTTTTCGTCATATCCCTGGATCACTGGATTAGGTTCTGCCACCAAACGACGCAGACGCGCATACGACTGCGCTTCGCTATCTGCGCAGTGATGAATTACTTGGCGAGAGCTCCAGTTTTCGCCATCATTTAAATCCAGCTTATTTTCAGGCACAGAAACTGCAATTTTAAGGAATTCTTGAGTTGCTGCCTCGTATGCAGCTGCAATTTCTTCAATATTCATTGTTATCGATTAAAGACGATCTGATGTGAATGAGTCTCGATCATGTGGCCATCATCTTCTACCTTGTCGATAAGTAGCACAATAATAATGACTAGCAACCCGGCGATGATGCCGAGGAGTAATCCAGACTTCTTATCCAAGTTAATCTGCACAAGATCCTCTTTCTCTCGATTCTTTAGTGTAGCCCTGGAATCGAATAATGAGGAAGGTTCAAGGAGTTTTTAGGCTGGGAACTCGCCCTTAACTAAGAAGTACACACGACGAGCAACAGCTACAGCGTGATCTGCAAAGCGCTCGTAGTAGCGACCCAGCAATGTAAGGTCAATAGCCGACTCAATCGTGATTCCCCCACCGTTGTTAGTGATTCCAATGATAACTTTCTTGTGCAATTCATCCATCTCATCATCATCTTTTTCAACCTGCAATGCCATATCGGTATCTCGCGTTGTAATAACTGTTGCAACCTTTGTTGAGAGCTTTTCCGCAACATGACCCATTTCAGTAAACGCTAAAACTAAATCTGCTGGGATGGCGCCATTTGGATGACGCAGGCGTGCAACCTTTGCAATGTGATGTGCAAGATCTCCCATGCGTTCAAGGTCGGCACTCATACGCAACGCGGTAATAAGTGCACGAAGATCTGACGCAACTGGTTGCTGGCGGGCAATGATGTCAATGATGCGGGCATCTAGTTCGTGTTGATAATCATCGATTTTTGCATCAGTTGCAATTACCTCTTCGGCAAGATTTAAATCAGCAGAGAGCAGGGACTTGGAGGCCTTAACAATAGATTCGGATACCATGTATGTAAGGTCGACTAAGGATTGTGAAACTCCGTCTAATTCGTCCTGAAACGCTGATCTAATAAGGGCCATGGGTGAAACCTAAGGCTCAATCATTAACATACGCAAACCAACGGGTTAACGGGCGGTAAACTGGGGTTTTGCCGCGATAGAGTTTCTGTATGAGGTTAAAGCGCAGGGTTATTGATGAGGCTTCTGACCCGCGCCTACTTCCCGAAATGCTCCTAAAAACTTTAAATAATTTAGATGGCGATGCCTTGGTTTTGGCACCCGGAGAGCAACCAATTTATGCCTCTCCAGGAATTGAGCGGCTAGGAATTTTAAAGGATGGGCGAATTGATAGCCCCGAGTTATTAGCCACAATAAGAGTAGTTCGTCGAACGAGCACGAAACATACCGGACGCATTGATATTCCACGAGGTCCTATCGGCGAAGGTATCCACGAATTAACGGTGAATGTGTTTCCCTTAACCGAAGGTGACCTCGTAATAGTTCTAATCTCAGATGAAAGCGAAGCTCAGCGTGTACATGAAATTCGTCGTGACTTTGTTGCAAATATTTCACATGAATTAAAAACACCTATAGGTGCACTTTCTCTTTTAAGTGAAGCGGTTCTTGGCGCAAAAGATGAACCGGAAGCGGTCACAATGTTTGCAACCCGCATGCAATCAGAATCAAAGCGATTGACCGATTTAGTTCAGGAAATTATCAATCTTTCGCGCATTCAAGATTCTGACCCCTTGCAAGTTGCTGAAGAAGTAGAAGTTGGTTACTTGGTAAAAGAAGCGATTGATCAAAGCCAGATCAATGCAGAAAATAGACACATCACAGTAACTTTTCAAGAAGAAAAAGACTTGTCTGTGTGGGGTGACCGCGATCAATTGACTATGGCAGTTCAAAACCTGATTGATAACGCCGTCAATTACTCTCCGGAAAACACAAAGGTTGCAGTTACTAGCAAGCTAGTAGATGGCATAGTTGAAATTTCAGTTACAGATCAGGGTATTGGCATTCCAGAATCAGATTTACTTCGAATTTTTGAGCGTTTCTACCGAGTAGATCCAGCCCGTTCACGCCAAACAGGTGGCACTGGTTTGGGTCTTTCTATCGTTAAGCATGTTGCATCAAAGCATGGTGGAGATGTAAAGGTATGGAGCGCAGAAAATATCGGAAGCACATTCACCTTACTTTTGCCTATTTATAACAAACAAGCGGAGGCTAACTAATGTCCAAGATTCTCATCGTAGAAGATGAAGCTTCATTTTCTGAAGCACTTGCATTTCTCTTAGGTAAAGAGGGGTTCGAGACTTTGGTGGCTGATAATGGTCGTAAAGCGCTCGATATCTTTGCTAAAGAAGGCGCCGATTTAATTCTTCTAGATCTGATGATTCCTGAAGTTTCGGGCGTTGAAGTGTGCCGAACAATTCGTACAACATCGCAGGTTCCAATCATTATGTTGACTGCAAAAGATGCTGAAATCGACAAGGTCGTAGGACTAGAACTTGGCGCAGATGATTATGTAACAAAACCCTATTCATCACGCGAATTAATCGCTCGCATAAAAGCTGTTTTACGCCGAGGTACCCCTGATGATGGATCCATCCAAGATCAGGATTTAATGGAAGTTGGACCAGTAAAGCTCAATATTGGTAAGCATCAAGTTTCCGTAAATGGAATACCTGTCTCCCTTCCGCTTAAGGAGTTTGAGCTTCTTGAGTTTTTAATGCGCAACTCTGGTCGAGTTTTGACACGATCCCAGTTAATTGATCGCGTGTGGGGCGGGGATTACTACGGTGATACAAAAACATTAGATGTTCACATTAAACGTCTTCGAGCCAAAATTGAAGCAGATCCTGCAAACCCAGTTCTTATTCAGACCATCCGTGGACTTGGCTACAAACTAGAAAACATCTAGACCGCACTTTTCCTAATCATTCGCTGGTAAAACTTTCCAGGTTGGCGTGTGCTTGGTGTGTCATCACCCATTTTTACAAAACCTAATTTTTCGTAGGCAGCGATCGCGCTGTAGTTGTCGATCCATACACCAAGCCCCTGAATCTTCCAGTTTCGATCTTCGGCATCTAGAGAGTTAAACATTGCTCGAAATAAACCCTTGCCCCGATAGTCAGGATCGCTCCAGCATCCACCGATCCAACATGTTGCACCAAAGTCGCCATCTAGCTCTTCTACTGACATCACGGCTGCATCAACACCATCAATTGATGCAATAAGAAAATCTAGCTTTTCAAACTTCTCTCGCCATGCCGATTCAACTTCTGCGCTTTCAAGCTCATGCGTTCCACCAAATGCCTCAGGATTAACGAGGAGAGATTTGAGTCTTATTGCGCGCAGGCGCGACCACTCATCTGGATGAATAATCTCAACTCTGATTTTGAAGTCCAACACCTTGCTCATGCTGCAATAACACCCGTTGCCAAAAGGATCAGAATTGTGGATCCGAGAATCACTCGATAGATGATGAAGGGCATGAAGCTCTTGGTTGAAACAAACTTTAGAAGCCAGGCAATAACTGCATATCCAATAACAAATGCAACACCGGTGGCAACTAGAGTTTCAGGGATTGTGAATACATTAGGCGCAGCATCAGAAGAAAAAGCGTCTTTTAGTTCATAGAGTCCGCTTCCGAATACCGCAGGCAGAGCTAACAAAAATGAGTAACGAAGAGCGGCTTCACGGGTGTATCCCAAGAAGCGACCCATAGCAATTGTTGCGCCGGATCGTGAGACACCAGGAACTAGAGCAAGTGCTTGTGCTGCGCCATATAGAAGCCCGTGTTGAGTGTTTAACTGAGCAAGATTTCTTTCGCGTTTTCCATATTTATCTGCAATTCCAAGGATTACGCCAAAGATGATCATTACCGAAGCAATAAGCCACAACGAACGAAGATCATTTGTAATGATGTCTTTACCCAAATACCCAAGTACAACAATTGGGATACTGCCAACAATAATCAACCAACCCATTCGAGCTTGGCCTTTGCCTTCAGAACTTAGATCAGCGCGTCGTACAACCTGCTTAAACCAGGAAAGAACAATCGCCTTAATGTCATTTCGAAAGAAAATAAGCACAGCAAGTTCTGTACCGATCTGAGTTATGGCCGTAAAACGTGCACCTGGATCCTGAGCCTTATTGATGAACTCACCCACAATACGGATGTGGGCACTGGATGAAATCGGAAGGAATTCAGTAAGTCCCTGAACAATGCCCAAAATAATTGCTGAGAACAAACTTGGCCCCTGTCGCTATAAGAATGAACTTATAGTAACCCGGGTGGCTCCTCTTTGTGCCCAGTGACTCTGCCTGCATGTGCTTTTGCTGATGGATCTTTGCTTGATTTAATCAGGCTCGCAATAGTTGAAATTGCAAGAATTCCAGCGATAACTCCAAGGCTTACTGGCGTTGGAATCTTCGGAATATTATGGAACTGCTCGTGCAAATAAGTCATGATCAGCTTTACGCCGATAAACATCAAGATAAATGAAAGTCCCAATGACAGGTAAATCAACTTATCTAGCAGCCCTTTGAGTAAGAAGTACAAGGCGCGAAGGCCTAGTAGGGCAAATGCATTTGCAGTGAACACCAAGAAGGTTTGTGATGTGACACCAAATGTTGCAGGTATTGAATCCAGTGCAAACAATAAGTCAGTAGATGCAATAGCAATAATGACCAGGAACATTGGAGTTGCATAGCGCTTTTGTTCAATTTTTATAAACAACTTAGTGCCGTGGAACTCATCAACCATTGCCATGCGCTTGCGAATGGTACGAACCATCAAGTTGTCATTTGGCTCTGGATCCTCATCCCAATGCTTAAATAGGCCAACACCCGTCCAGACAAGTATCGCTCCAAAGATTACGAAGGTGAATGAGAACGTGGCTAGCGCTGCTGCACCTATTGAGATGAAGATTGCACGCAAGACTAAAGCTAGCATTACACCGATGAGCAAGATTCTCTGGTGATAAATGCTTGGAACTGCAAACTGCGCCAGAATAATCACGAAAATAAATAGATTGTCGATCGACAGCGAGTATTCAACTAGATAAGCGGTAAAGAACTCTGTTCCAAAAGTTGAACCAAATTGATTCCAGACCCACGCACCGAAGCCAATTGCGATACTGACATAAAAAGTTGTCCAGGCAGCTGCTTCTTTAAAGGAAACATCATGTGCTGTGCGACTTGATGTAAAAAGGTCTATCGCAATTAGGGTTGCAATTAAGCCAACCGTTAATGCCCAAATCGTTGATGAAACTTCCATTGTTCTTTCTCCCTTGACTCGCGTAAAAGATTAACGTGGTCAAGGTCTCCCTAACCGTAAAACGGCCAGCGCCCCGGGTTTTTACACCGTATTGACGAGGTAACTGTATCTAGGTACTCCCCTTAATTACCAGAATTCTAAGGGTGCATTAAGGATGCTGCAAATTAATACGCTCCTGTTGGAACAACTTGATTTTCCAAGATTGCCCACTCATCGTCAGTAAACAAGCGTGAGCGAATCAAAAAACGTTTTCCTTCGGGTGACTCAAGTGAAAAACCACCGCCGCGGCCATCAACAACATCAACTGTTAAGTGGGTGTGCTTCCAATACTCAAATTGAGAAGCCGACATCCAAAAACCAATGCACTGTTAGAAGGTAATAGATATGTATTTTTATCTTTCATGCGTGAGTGCCAGCCTTGATTGTTGTTGATTCGCGTCTGTAAAATTCTGACAAATGAGCGACTATGAGGAAGAAGTCAGGCAACGTTGGGGTGATACCGACGCCTATAAACAATCCCAATCCAAGAGTTCTAAGTATTCAAAGGAAGATTTTGAAGCAGCCAAAGTAGATCAGGAAGCTGCAACAGAGTTGTTTGTGTATGCCTTTGGTAATTCATTACCTCTTGATTCAGAAAAGACCAAGGCCGCTGTAATTGCTCACCGCACGGCAATTACAAAGTGGTTTTATGACTGCTCAGTTGAAATGCAAAAGAACTTAGCTGTTATGTATGTTGAAGATCCACGATTTAAAGAGTATTACGACGGACGTGTGCGGGGTTTAGCGCAATATGTCCATGATGCGATCCAAGCTCAGTAACTAGGAAGCTCTCCAGCAATACCAAGCCACAACACTTCGCATTCCAGAAAATTGATCACCTAATGCATGAAGTGCTTTAGGTTTGATCGGTTCAGGATTCCCGTGCAAGTTATCCCAGCCCCGACGCACTGCTAAATCATCTATTGGCCACACATCCAAGCGCCCAAGATGAAAGATCAAGAACATTTCAACGGTCCATCTGCCAATGCCAAAAAGTGGGACCAGTTCTTGAATGATTTCTTCATCAGACATATGTGCAAACTTTCTAAAGTTGATCTCCTCCGATAAAGCGGCAGATGTCAGCTCACTTATTGTTCGCACCTTTGCACCAGTTAATCCAACCGATTGCAGCTGCTTAAGGGAAAGAGCACCAACCCTTTCGGCGGTAATTGACCCAGAGCACTTATCTTTCAATCTTCCAGTAATCGTTTGCGCTGCAGCGGTGCTTACTTGCTGTGCGATCACGGCCCTAATCAATGATTGGTACTGGGAAAGCTTTGGTTTAACTAATCCGAAAGTGCAGGGCTCTAGATTCTTAATGGCAGCAGTAAAGGCCGGATCAACCTTAGAAATCCTTTTCTTAATTACTGCTAACTCTTTAGCGCGACCTGTATCCACGTTTAATGCATTGGGCGCAGTTCAACTTTTCTATTACACGCCTTTGATGCCGAATACGCCAACCTTTCAGCTTCTTCGGCGCTTTCAGCCTCGATTATCCATAGTCCACTAAAATTCTCTCTGGCATCAAATAATGGTTTTCCGGTGTTGATGTTTGCATCGTTACGGTTATCAATCACCGTGGCAGTCTCTGGAGGTTGCAATCCCCAAGCAAAGATCCACTGACCATTTGCTCGCAGAGCATCATTGAACTTATCGATTTCGACCATCTCAGCAGCAGTGCCAGGGCTCTGGAGGTCATCAATCACAGAAATTACAAATTTCATGGGAATAGCATAAAAGTATTGGTCGATAGAAGAGCTCTTAGACACTTTCCCTGTGACTAGATTTGAATTAAGGTTCTGGGGTGAATAAAACCGTTGATGCAGATTTTCTAGCCCTTCCACTAACCGCAGTTAGCGATGCCGCAATAACGACAGCAAAAAATGCGGGTGCGTCTCATGTTGATGTGCGCATCGAGCACACCCGCACTGGATTGCTCTCATTGCGTGATGCCCGTCCAGAGACCCAAAGTGATGAATCAATCGCCGGAGTTGGTGTGCGAGTGATCGTTAATGGCGCATGGGGCTTTGCTTCATCGCCTGAAATTTCCGTCGATGTTGCGAAAAAACTTGCAATGACCGCAGTTGCAATGGCTAAAACATCAAAGCCATTATCAACAGAGTTAGTTTCACTCGTTACCGAACCGGTTTATGCAAACCAAACCTGGGTGTCAGATTATGAAATTGATCCATTCACAGTCTCTGATTCTGAGAAAAAGGATCGCTTAGCTGACTTGAGTAATCGCTTACTCAAGAGTGCTGGTGTTAATCACACATCTGCGCAAACTATGTTTGTTAAAGAACAAAAGCATTATGCAGATTCTTATGGCACCAGCACCACTCAGCAACGTGTGCGAATTCAGACTCAGATTGAAGCGATTTCAATTGGCGCTCATGGTTTTGAAGCTATGCGCACATTGGCTCAGCCTGCAGGTTTTGGTTGGGAATGGATGGGTAATAAGCATTGGGATTGGGATGCAGAAATTGCTGAGTTACCAGCTTTGTTGGCTGAAAAGGTTGCAGCACCCTCGGTTGAACCTGGTCGCTATGACGTATTAGTTCACCCATCAAATTTGTGGCTAACTATTCACGAATCTATTGGCCATGCAACTGAATTGGACCGAGCAATTGGCTATGAAGCAAATTATGCCGGAACCTCTTTTGCAACGCCAGATAAGTTAAATACTCTTCAATACGGTTCGAAGTTAATGAATGTAACCGGAGATCGCAGTACATCACACGGCCTCAGCACTGTTGGCTTTGATGATGAAGGTGTTGCAGCCCAGCGCTGGGACATCATTAAAGATGGCCTTCTTGTGGGTTACCAACTAGATCGCCGAATCGCTGCCCGAGTTAATCGTGATCGAAGCAATGGATGTGCATTTGCAGATTCTCCTGCGCACGTGCCGATTCAGCGTATGCCAAATGTTTCTTTGCAACCAAATCCAACTGGTCCAACCTATGACGAGATGGTTTCATCTATGGAAGATGGAATCATCATCAAAGGTGACAAGTCTTGGTCAATTGATATGCAGCGCTATAACTTCCAATTTACAGGTCAGCAATTCCACCGCGTTAAGAATGGAAAAATTGTTGGGCAATTAAAAGATGTTGCCTATCAAGCGACTACAACTGATTTCTGGGGCTCAATGAAGGTTGTTGGTGGTCCATCCACATATGTTCTAGGTGGTGCATTTAACTGCGGTAAAGCCCAACCTGGTCAAATTGCAGCTGTGAGTCATGGTTGCCCAGCGGCAATCTTTGACAAAGTAAATATTCTCAATACTGTAGCGGAGGCTGGAAAATGATTTCTGCTCAAGATCTAATTGAAAAAATAACATCTGCAGCAAATTGTGATGATTGTATTGTCGTAGTCAAAGATAAGACTCAAGCAAACCTGCGTTGGGCAGGCAGCACTCTTACGACAAATGGTGTTATTCAAGAACGCAGCGTTACTGTGATTGCCTTTGTTGCGGTTAACGGTGGTATGGCATCTGGTGGCGTAACACGAACCGATGTCTCACTTGCTGATGTTCCAGTACTTCTAGAAGAAGCAATTGCGGTTGCAAAGGCTGCAGGTCCAGCCGATGATTACTCGCCGCTTGCTACAAATATTTCAATTGGTAATTGGTCTGCTGAGCATGTTCCGACTGGTCCAGAGGTGTTTTCAACATTTGCTCCAGCACTTGGCGATATGTTTTCTAGTTCTGTAGCTGACAAAATTGAACTTTTTGGATACTCCGAGCACACCAATGAAACTACATGGGTTGGATCTAAGGGTGGATTGCGTCTGCGTAAGGACTCACCAGTTGGCCGTGTGGAAATGACAGGAAAATCCCACGATCGCACTCGATCCACTTGGGCCGGTACTGAAACTCGTGATTTTGCTGATGTATCTGTTGCAGATATCGATGCACAAATTCGTCAACGTTTGAATTGGCAGGGCACCAAAGTAGATCTTCCTGCAGGACGCTATGACACCATTTTGCCTTCAGGCTCTGTAGCAGATCTCTTTACTTACATGATGTGGGTATCAACAGCGCGAGATGCCCAAGAAGGTCAATCCGTGTTTTCCAAAAAAGGTGGCGGAACTCGTATTGGCGAAAAGCTTTCAAATGTTTCCTTGCAGTTCTTTACTGATCCAGAATTCAAACAACTGCCTGCAGCAAACTTTGTAGCAACCGCAGTTAGCTCACCATTCTCATCAGTTTTTGATAATGGTCAACCAATCAAGCGAGTGGACTGGCTCAAAGACGGTGTTCTGCAGTCACTGATTCAAACTCGGGCATCTGCAAAGCTGACGAATTTAGATTTTACGCCATTGGGTGAAAATCTTGTAATGAGTGTCGATGGAGCTACTGGTTCAATTGAAGATTTAGTGAAAAAGGTCGATAACGGACTATTGCTCACAACATTCTGGTATATCCGCATGGTTGATCCCAACTCGCTACTTCTTACCGGTTTAACTCGTGACGGTGTTTATCACGTCAAGGGTGGCGAAGTTGTTGGTGCAACAAATAACTTCCGTTGGAATGATTCTCCAGTATCTGCACTTTCTCGTATTGCTCATGCCGGTGCGACTGAATGGACGCAACCGCGCGAATGGGCTGGCGATATGTCCAATATGGCTATTCCTCCTCTTGTAATTAAAGATTTCAATATGTCTACGGTGAGCCCAGGAAGTTAAAACGATAAGATTTAAGCAGTTCACTTAATTCTTGACGGGAGAAATACATGCATATTTCTCTCATTTCCTCAGCTGATCAAGTCAGCGATGCGCGATTGCACCGACTCTGTGGGGCTTTGATCCGCAGCGGTCTTGACGTTGAAGTGTGGGCGCTGGGCTCAGAAAAAGATGCCCCTACCGGTGTTGCCTTTCATCGAGCACCTGGCGGTAAAGGTTTTGCTTCGCGTCTATTGCGCGACTTTGTTATACCTTTTAGAGCCAAGGAAAAAGTTTGGATTGTTGTAGCACCAGACTTACTTCCAGTTTCATGGCTGGTTGCACGAATCAAGAGGCGCAAATTAGTAGCCGATGTACATGAAGATTATTTCGAATTACTCAAAGATCGCGCGTGGGCAAAGGGGTTAGTTGGATTACTCGCAAAGATTGTTGCTCGGGTTGCTACTAAGGTCGCATCACGCGCAAATTTAACGACGGTAGCCGATACTCAGGTTCCGCCTTTTAATGCGCGTAAGCGATTAGTTGTAAGAAATTTTCCAGATCTTTCTTTACTCTCACCCAGCGGAGAATTATCATCGCAGCCGCGAGCAATTTATATTGGCGACGTTCGTGCTTCTCGTGGAATTAAAACAATTCTTGAGGCCGCAGAGCTTTCTCCTAGCTGGGTATTTGATATCGTCGGAAATATTTCTGATAATGATTCCGAATTTATTAACAAGTGGAAATTAAAGAGCGCCGCAAGTTCGAGAGTAGTTTTTCATGGTCGATTAGCGCCAGCGCAATCGTGGAGCTTTGCACGTGGAGCGTGGGTAGGACTTTCGTTGTTGGAATCCACGCCAGCATTTAATGCAGCGATACCAAGTAAGTTATATGAATACATGGCAAGTGGAGTTGCAACAATTTCAACACCACTACCCCGTTGTGTTGAATTAATAGAAAAAAGTAAAAGTGGAGTGATTGCCGTAGATGCGCATTCAGTAGCCGCAACATTAAATACGTGGGCTGCAAATCCCGCCGAATTAATTCAGATGCGCAAGAACGCAGTTACATGGGCCACATCAAACATCAATTCCTCTGCTGAATATGAGGCGTTTGTAAGGGCAATAAAGGCTCTCATACCTATTTCAGGGTAGGCTCGCACAATGGCCACCACAATTGCCGCAACTGCAGATGTTGATGCGAGCGCCGTTATCGGCGACGGATCCAAAATCTGGCATCTAGCTCAGGTTCGCGACGGAGCAATCCTTGGTGAAAATTGCATCGTTTCTCGGGGTGCATATGTTGGTTCTGGTGTAAAAATTGGAAACAATTGCAAAATTCAAAATTATGCATTGGTGTACGAGCCAGCAGTTTTAGGTGAAGGTGTATTCATCGGCCCAGCTGTCGTATTAACTAATGATCATTACCCACGAGCAATTAATCCAGATATGACCCTCAAGTCAGGATCTGATTGGGATGCTGTAGGTGTGACTATTGGAGACGGAGCCAGTATCGGCGCACAATCTGTCTGCATAGCCCCTGTAAAAATCGGCGCTTGGGCGTTAGTTGCTGCAGGCTCAGTTGTTACTAAAGATGTTCCGGAATTTGCTCTTGTAGCCGGAAGTCCAGCAAAAAGAATTCGTTGGGTGGGTCGCGCAGGGCTTCCGCTAGAAGATATCGGCGATAATTCATTCCGCTGCCCTAGTACAGGTGCGCTTTATAAGCAGATTAGTTCAGATCAATTAGTAGAAGAAAAGGGACACAAATGATTCCAGCAGCCAAACCAATTATCGGAGATGAAGAACGTGAAGCGGTAGATCGCGTACTTCGCTCTGGAATGTTGGCGCAAGGACCCGAAGTTAAGGCCTTTGAAGAAGAGTTCTCAGCACATGTTGGTGGTCGTCACTGTGTAGCGATGAACTCCGGAACATCTGCACTTCACTTGGGATTTATTGCTGCCGGAATTAAACCTGGCGATGAGGTAATTGTTCCTTCCTTTTCCTTTGCAGCTACTGCCAACTCTGTTGTCCTAGCTGGCGGCGTTCCTGTATTTGCAGAGATTGACCCAAAAACATTTAACTTAGATCCAGATCATGTGGAAACCCTGATTACCAAAAAGACTAAAGCGATCATGCCTGTCCACTTATATGGTCACATTGCTGCAATGGATCGCTTTGATGAGATTTCTAGCAAATATGGTGTAAAAATTATTGAAGATGCAGCCCAAGGACATTTAGCGTCAATGAATGGGCGCAACGCTGGTGAATTTGGTGTCGTTGCTTCATTCTCCTTCTATCCAACAAAGAATATGACCGCTGGTGAAGGTGGAATGGTTGTTACTGATTCTGCTGAAGTTGCCCGCACATTGCGTTTACTTCGTAATCAGGGCCAAGAGATTCGCTACCAAAATGAAATCATTGGATTTAATACACGAATGACTGATATTCATGCCGCCATCGGCCGTGTGCAGTTAGCAAAGCTGCCGGGTTGGACTAAGACTCGTCAGGAAAATGCGGCCTACTTGGATGCAAACCTTAAGGGCGTAGTTGTTCCTTATCTACAACCAGGGACAACTCATTCTTATCACCAGTACACAATTCGTATTCCTGGTGGGTCTGCTGAAAAGCGTGATGCATTCATGGAAGCAATCACAGCAAAAGGTGTTGGTTGTGGTGTTTATTACCCAACTCCAATTCATCGTTTGCCATCATTTAAAATGGTTCTTGATCTTCCAGAAACAGAGCTAGTTGTTAAAGAGTGTGTATCACTTCCTGTACACCCTTCATTAACTCATGATGAACTAAAAACAATTGTTTCTGTTGTTAATGAAGTTGCGGCTTCGCTGTAATCATGGCAGATAAGAAACTTCGCGCTGGCCTGGTAGGTCTAGGGATGATGGGGCGTCACCACGCCCGTATTTTGAGTTCACTAGATGGCGTTGAGCTTGTTGCAGTCTCTGATCCAATGGGTGATCAACACGGTGTTGCAGGCGGACGTAAGGTTTTTTCATCGGTATCAGAACTAATTAAAGAGGGCATCGATTATGCGATGGTTGCAGCACCAACTGCATTCCACGAAGAACTTGCCCTAGAACTTGCAGCTGCTGGAATACATGCCTTAATTGAAAAGCCTTTGGCAGTTGATACCCCTGCTGCACAAAAGATTTTTGAAGCATTTCGGGATAAGGGATTAGTTGGCGCTGTTGGACACATCGAGCGTTATAACCCTGCCTTGCAGCAACTACGTGCTCGTCTTGATGCTGGCGAACTTGGTGCGGTGTATCAAATAACTACACGCCGTCAAGGTCCATTTCCTGCACGAATTGCCGATGTAGGAGTCGTCAAAGATTTAGCAACACATGACATTGATTCAACAGCTTGGGTAGCGCGCTCTGCATTTGCAACCGTCTCTGCTCAAACAACTCACAAATCAGGCCGACCTCACGAAGATATGGTGGCTGTAGTTGGCCAGCTAGCAAATGGAATTATTACTAATCACCTAGTCAATTGGCTAACCCCCTTTAAGGAGCGTTTAACAATTGTTACAGGTGAACGCGGAGCACTAGTTGCTGATACTTTGACTGCAGATTTAACATTTTATGCAAACGCATCAGTGGATACCCAATGGGATTCTGTTGCAGCATTTCGCGGAGTAAGTGAAGGTGATGTCATCCGATATGCATTTGCAAAGCCCGAACCTCTTCGTGTTGAACATGAGGCTTTCCGTGATGCAGTACTTGGCTTGCCAGGTGCTCAAGAGCGAATTGTGACTATGGAACAAGGTCTAGCAACAGTTGCAGTTGCCAGCGCAATCCTTGAGAGCGCCGCGACAAAGAAGGTTGTCTCACTATGAAGATCGCAGTTGTAGCACTTGGAAAAATTGGTTTGCCATTAGCTGTGCAGTTTGCTAATAAAGGTCACCATGTAATTGGCTGCGATGTAAATCAAAAAGCTGTAGATCTTATTAACGCTGGAACCGAACCATTTCCAGGAGAAGACCACCTAGATGAATATCTTAAGAATGTTGTGGAATCAGGACACTTAGTAGCAACGACAGATACAAAAACGGCGGTTTCACAATCTGAGGCGGTTGTTGTTGTAGTACCTCTCTTTGTTGATAATGATGGTGTTCCAGATTTTGGGTGGATGGATGCTGCGACAAAAGATATTGCTCAGGGATTAAAGCCAGGCACCCTTGTTTCTTATGAAACTACATTGCCTGTAGGAACTACTCGCACCCGCTTTGCACCAATGCTTGAAGAAATCTCAGGCCTAAAAGCAGGTATAGATTTCCATCTAGTTTTCTCGCCTGAGCGTGTACTAACTGGACGCGTTTTCGCTGATCTTCGCAAATATCCAAAGCTGGTTGGCGGAATCGATGCGGAAAGTGCAAAAGCTGGAATCGAATTTTATGAAAAAGTATTAGATTTCGATGACCGACCTGATTTAACGCAGGCAAATGGTGTGTGGGATATGGGCTCTGCCGAAGCTAGCGAAATGGCCAAGCTTGCCGAGACAACATATCGCGATGTGAATATCGGCCTTGCGAATCAATTTGCGATCTTTGCTGAAACAGCAAACATTGATATATCTAAAGTAATTGCTGCCTCAAATTCGCAGCCATTTAGCCACATTCATCAGCCTGGAATCGCTGTTGGTGGACATTGCATACCGATCTACCCACGTTTTTATTTGTGGAACCACCCAGAAGCAACTGTCGTTCGTGCAGCACGTGAAGCAAACGCCGCAATGCCTGCGCACGCAGTAGGTATGTTGGCTGGATCCTTAGGTTCGCTCAAAGATAAGAAGATTGCTGTTCTGGGTATTTCATACCGTGGCGGAGTAAAAGAGAGCGCTTTCTCTGGAGTTTTCCCCACTGTAACTGCGCTTAAAGCTGCTGGAGCGCATGTACTCGTGCATGATCCAATGTATAGCGATCAAGAAATTACACACCTTGGATTCACTCCCTATGCAATGAATACTGCAGTCGAAGGAGTAATTCTTCAAGCAGATCATGCCGAATATAAGGCGTTAACATCTGCATCATTTCCTGGAGTACAAGCAGTTGTAGATGGTCGGCGCACAATGAAATCTAGTAATTTCCCTGGTGTAGATTTTAGAGTTATTGGCGCGCCTGCTCAGTAATAACTACAAACGGCAGATGCGTACGAGCTGCCGGCTGTGCATTAGCAACTCGATTGTAAATTGAAACAAGATTTTCAGCCTGACGTTCCCAGCTACGTTCTCTTAAAACTTCCTCGCTATACGCGCTTTGATACTTAGGTTTATTTGCTAATACCTTTTTTACTGCGACCGCGAAATCTGCCACATCTTCGGCGATAAATACTTCACCATTGCCCAGTCGTTTTACTTCTGCTGCCATTGTTCGTACATCACTGACAACAATCGGTAGTCGTGCCTGCATGTATTCACCAAATTTAGTGATCAGCGAGATCTCATGATTAAGTTTGTGGTGGATAGGAATTAGTCCGATATCCCCCGTCGAGAGATAAGAAACAAGCTCAGAGTTGGGCACATATGGCAATACATGGAATCGGTCTTTAAGAGCTGCATAGTGTGACTGTAAATCTAAAACCGTCTGATTTTTGGGATTGGCAATCAGCGCTAGATGCACCCCTGGCATCTCTTTCAGTGCTTCTAAAACTGTGGCAAGACCTCGTTGCGGCGCGACCGCTCCTGAATAAACAAGCAAGGGAGTTTGATCGCTAACTCCACAGTCTTGGCGCATATTTTTTGGGCTTGGCTGCTGTCCTTCAAATAGCGGATCATTAGCTACTAATTCGGGGCGGTTGGTTAACTCTAAATGTGGGATCAGAAGATCGGACATTCCTTCGCTAACCGATAAGACTGTGGCAGCTGTTGCGCTGAATCGCTTTTCTTCACGCGAATAAATCTTTTTTAAGGGCGCGTTTAGATGAGAAACTCCTGGAACATATTCATGGGCATCATAAATTAATTGCGCAATATGTCCCTTACTTGCCAAATACTCAACTAATTCGCCAGCGACTGGAAGCGCTGTGTAATCATGGGCATGGATTACATCGGGTTTAAAATCTAATGCAATTGGTTTGAGTGTTGAGCGCGCACGCCCCAAGTTTGGTATCCCTGGTTCTTTGACAGGTAGGAATTTGGCCTGGAATCTGCGTTTGTAATAACGCAGGGCCCGCAATATAAAGGCGATACTGTTTTGCTTAACAACAATTTTTAAATGAACACGATCAATAGTGGCGTACCCGATTGTTAACTGATCATCGTGATGGTTTGGTCTGGCACCACATACGAGAACATCCCAGCCCGCATTACCTAAAGACCAAGCACACTTGAGAACACGTGAATCTTCAACAACGCCATTGAGCACGATGTGCATTGTGCGTGGAGAAGTGTTCATGTTCAGAATCTATACGCTGACAAGGCATGAATCCAGAACAAAACAATCATGTTCCTACTATTCCGGAAAATGGCAAGCGACCTGTGATGCACCGATCTGTAGTAACTGAGGCGCAGTGCTTGCGCAAATATCTTGAGCCTTCCAGCATCTGGTTCGGAAGCGGCATCCAGATGGCGGATTAATTGGATTTGGTACATCTCCAGTTAATCTGATTCTTTCACGTGATCCGATTGCATCTGGATCAACTTCAGGTACTGCAGATAACAACGCTTTTGTATAAGGATGCTTTGGATTGCTATACAAGGTATCTCTATCGGCAATTTCAACAATATTACCTAAGTACATAACCGCTACCCGCTGTGCAAAGTGACGAACTACAGCTAGATCGTGGGCAATAAAGATAAATGCGATATCAAATTGCTTTTGCAGATCCTTTAGTAAGTTGATTACTTGGGCCTGGATTGAAACATCAAGTGCCGATACCGGCTCATCTGCAACAATTAATTTTGGTCGTAGTGCTAGTGCGCGCGCAATACCGATACGTTGTCGTTGGCCACCTGAAAACTCATGCGGGTAACGGTTATAGTGCTCTGGGTTTAATCCAACAATTTCTAACAGCTCTTGCACGCGCTTCTTGGTTCCACCTTCTGGTTCAATCCCACCAATGCGAAATGGCGATGCCACGATGGTGCCAACGGTATGACGCGGGTTTAATGACGCGTATGGATCTTGAAAAATAATCTGTAAGTCTGCGCGAATAGGTCTCATCTGTGAATTCGATAAGTGGGTTATGTCTTTACCATCGAATTCAATTGTGCCTGATGTTGGGTCAATTAATCTAGTAATCAAACGCCCTGTTGTTGATTTACCGCAACCGGATTCGCCAACCAAACCAATGGCTTCGCCTTTTTCAACTTCAAAATTAAGTCCATCCACGGCTTGGACTACGTCGCGCTTTCCAAATAATGAGTGCTTGCTGCCTGGAAAGTGCTTAGTTAAGCCTTCTACTTTAAGAATTTTGCTCATAGGTTTGGCCCTACCTGATTCATGAAGATTTCCTCACGCGTGGCTGGTTGCAAATGACAACGAACAAGATGGTGTGCACCTGCCGAGATCGGAAGCAATTCGGGAATCAAGGTGGAACATGCAGCGCCAACGCGTGAGACATATGTACATCGTGGATGAAAAGCACAGCCATTTGGAACAGAAATTAATGAGGGCGGAGTGCCTTGAATTGCTGCAAGGCTCTTATTTGGATCACCTGTCAGTCTTGGGATTGAGGTCAATAGTCCCCAGCCATATGGGTGCTGCGGCTTTTGAAGTACATCGCGGACAGTTCCGTATTCGATTTCTTTGCCTGCGTACATCAATAAAATGTCGTCAGCTGTTTCGGCAACGACTCCTAAATCATGTGTAATCAAAATAATCGCTGTATTAAACTCTTTCTGCAAGTCCCGAAGTAAATCAATAATTTGCGCTTGAACAGTTACATCCAAAGCAGTTGTTGGTTCATCAGCAATTAACAAGGACGGATTACAGGATAGGGCCATCGCAATCATCGCTCGTTGGCGCATTCCACCTGAAAATTGATGTGGGAAATCATCGACTCGCTTTTGTGGATCTGGAATTCCAACACGATCTAACATTTCGATTGCGCGCTTCTTAGCAACAGATTTTGAAACTTTATTATGCACCAAATATGCCTCGGCAATTTGATTACCTACTGTGTAATACGGATGCAGTGACGCCAAAGCATCTTGAAAAATCATTGACATCAATTTTCCGCGCAATAAGCGAACCTCAGACTCTTCCATTGCATTTATGTCTTGGCCACCAATGAGTATTTGACCGCCTACTTGTGCACTTCCTCCAGCATGTAAGCCCAAAATCGCAAGACTAGTAACAGACTTTCCGGAGCCGGATTCGCCAACAATTCCAAGCGTCTTTCCCTTTTCTAATGAGAATGACAAATCATCGACAGCTCTTACAACACCATCTTCGGTTGGAAAACTTACTGAAAGATTTTTAACCTCTAGAAATTTACTCATTGTATGCGCACCTTTGGATCAAGGGCCGCGTATAGAAGATCCACCAACATATTGGCCAGAATAATAAAGAAGGCTGAAAAAATTACAGTCCCTGTGATTACTGGTAAATCCAAATTAGAAACTGCATCTGTAGAAAGTTTGCCCAATCCAGGAATATTAAATACATACTCTGTAATGACTGCACCGCCCAATAATCCGCCTAAATCTAAGCCAAAAACTGTGACGATCGGGGTAATTGCTCCACGCAATACATGCTTCAAATTGATTGTTCTGTTATTTAAACCTTTAGCTCGGGCGGTACGGACATAATCTTCACCCATGACTTCGATCATTCCAGCTCGTGTTAACCGTGAATAAATCGCAGATAGTAAGAATGCCAGTGTTATCCAAGGCAACGCCATTTGTTTTGCCCAGTCAAGTGGGTATTCAAATGGAGATGAATATCCTGGGGTGGGAAGCCAGGCTAACTTATTTACAAAAATGAACTGTAAAACTAATCCGACAAAATAAATTTGTAATGAGGCAGCGCCTAAGGCAACTCCTTGGGAAAGCTTATCTACCCATGTTCCTCTACGAAGTGCTGAAACGATTCCACTTGAAAGACCAATAAGTAACCACAGAATTGATGCACCGAATGCAATAGAAGCGGTTGCAGGCAATCTGTCTTTTAACAACTGCGTGACGGGTTGGTCTGTTTGGAATGAATATCCAAGGCAAGGTGTAGAACAATTCAACTCTGCTGGAGTGTCCTTCAAATAAGTGCGGCCAGCAAAAATTCCTTTGATGTATCGACCGTACTGAACAGGCAGGGGTTGATCTAACTCTAATGTGTGGCGAATTTTTACGATGAGCTCTTCTGAACAGGTTTTACCGCATGAAAGTCGTGCAGGATCAGCAGGAAGAATATAGAAGATTCCGAAAACAATCGCTGAAACAATTCCTAAGACAACGACGCCGCTGACTATGCGTCGAAGCAAGTAATTGAACATGTTTTATGATCCCTTTTTAACTTAGATTGAAATTAATGGATGGTGGCACTTTCATGCCACCATCCATTAATACTATTTTTTTACTTCTTAACCCAAGCACCTAGTGGGCTGAGGGTAGAGAATCCACCATCAAGCTGTAGGCCACCTAGCTTAGAACCACCCATAAATGCGGAGTTCTCGAAGTAAACATTGAGGTGCGCTGCTTTAACCTGAACAAGATTCTGTTCAATGTCGCCAAGAATCTTTTCCTGGGTAGCAGTTGGTGACTTATCTGCCTTGATAAACAACGCAGTTAAATCAGGGAAGTTTGCACGGCTGTAGTTTTGTCGTGAATCAGCTGCGGTCATTGTGCGACCATCAAATAATGCATAAACAATTCCTGAAGCCGCAGCCCAGTCATATGCCCAAGATGCTTGAACAATGTCTGGCTCATTTGGAACTCCACGCTTACTAACCTGTGAGTAGAAACCAGCCTTTGGATACTTAGCCATAGTTACTGTGAAGCCAACTGCTTGTAGCTGCTGCTGTAGTGCTGCAGCACGTTGTGGCTCAACACCCTTATCGCGGTAAGCGAGGATGATTGTCTTCTTTTTCACAGTGGCTTTAGCAAGGTATGCCTTAGCTTTTGCAACTTGCGCTTCTGGATGCTTCGTAACGTCACGATCACATACTGTGAATGCACGGTATGCGCCCTTAACGTTTGAAGGAATTGTTGTTGGAGAAATTGTTCCAGCAGCAGTTCCACCAGCAGCAGTCAAAATCTGCTTGAAGTCAAATGCACATTGGATCGCCTTACGCACATTTACATCCTTAACGGTATCAACGTTAATTGTGTAGTAGCGAGCATATGGTGATGCAATTGGGAAGAAACGTGACTTGTACTTAGCATCAGTAGAAACCTTTTGTAGGTTTGTAATAATATTAGTATCCATTGATAGAGAAGTCTTTGCTTCGCCTGAATCAGAAATCAAAGTGTTTTCAATAACATTCTGATCTGAACCAAACTTTGCTACAAACTTGTCTGGGTAGTTCCAACGGATTGGATCTGTTGATGAATCCCAGTACTTGTTACGGACCAAAGTAATCTGCTTACCACGATCGTATGACTCAATCTTGTATGGACCAGTTGAGATCGGACGAAGGTCGTAGTTTTGCTTAGTATCTTTAGCCTTTGGTACTGGTGAAAATGCACCATAAGTTGTTACGTAAGCAAAGTATGGAACCTTGTTACTCAACTTGAATGTGATTGTTGAGTCATCAGCAGCACATGTAACACTCTCAAGATCTTTAGTAGGAGTGCTGTATGGACCCTTGTACTCATTGTTATTTTCTAACAGATCCTGAGCATAAGTTGGGCCACCATCGAGTGTTCCATCTTCGTATGAACGAGCAACGCCGTACTTAATATCGTCGCACGTTACAAGAGAACCATCTTCGTACTGAATGCCAGAACGTAACTTGAATACCCAAGTCTTTCCGCCATCCTTTGTTGTACCAAGATCGGCAGCTAAGTCTGGGACTAGCTCTGTTACACCTTTAACAGTACGAACTGAAGTCAGTGTGCGAACAAATAGACGATAGAAATCTAGTGTTCCACCAACATAGTTACGTGCTGGGTCAAGGTGCTCAAAATCGCCTTGGTTAATGATTGTGACAGTTCCACCCTTAACTGCGCCTGCTTGTGCCGGTACTGGACCGTTCCACGAAGCAGGTGTGGCAGCTGAGGCTGGATTAATAAAAGTAACAGCTGTAGCAGCAAGTGTGAACACTCCGACTGCAGCTAATACTTTGCTCTTTAGATTCATTTGAACCCTTCCTTATAGGTATGGCTTTGTGCCCCGATAGTCATATGTTCTATCGGGAACTCCGTGGGTCGAGTGCATCTCGAATGCTGTCACCAAACAAACTAAATGACAGAACTAACAGAAAAAGTGCAAAACCTGGAATGAAGGTAAACATCGGATCTACTGAATAGAAAGGAACAGAAGCTAAAAGCATCGCGCCCCAGTCTGCAGTTGGATCAATAACTCCAGCACCTAAGAATGTTAGAGCTGCTTCGGCGGTTATATAAGTAGGTATGTTTAGTGCAACGGTTACTAAAATCGGGGCCCACAAATTGGGCAAAATTTCGCGGAAAATAAGGTGACTTCGGGATGCTCCAAGCGCGCGCGCAGCTTCAATAAATTCGCGTTCGCGTAAGGAAATAACCTGGCCGCGCACAATTCTTCCAATGTATGGCCAGCCAAACATCGCCAAAATAAAAATCATTACCGGAATACGAGTTCCGTTACCTTCGGGTAAGCCCCAACCTTGAAATACGCTTTCTAGAACGGGCATCACTGCAAGTGCGAACAAGATTGATGGGAAAGATAAAACAATTTCCATAGTTCTAGAAAGAAGCAGATCGGTTTTGCCCCCAAAGAAACCAGAAACCAAGCCAATAACGACCCCTAAAATAGTTGCAAGTGCTGTCGAAGCTAATGCGATTATTAGCGAAGTTCGTGCTCCGAAGACAAAGCGCAAGAAAACGTCTCGTCCAGTGCGAGGTTCAACTCCGAACCAATGAGCCCCTGATACCCCGCCTAGTTTCCCAAGTGGCTGTGTACCAAACTCTTGATTTAGGGCATCGGTGTGAAAAGCATCTGGAGTCGTGTGCATGATCCATGTAAAAACTGGAGCAAGAACTGCGATGAGTATAAAGAAGAGAATGATTGAGCCAGAAACTTTGGCAGATCGATCTTTTTTAATTCGATCCCACGCCATGCGAGAGGGCGAACGACCTTCAACGCGCTCTGCGGCCACTGAGGCAACTTGGCTCTTCACTGCTTCACGCCCCCTAATGACCAATCATGTAAAGGTGAAGGATAGCCAAGAGCAATGGAAATGACTACCCGCGTGCTCCTAATCCCACTTAACCCATACTGCATAAAAATCCTAGTTTCTAACGGTAAGTACTTTAGAAATGAGCGAACCAGAAGGGGTTTGAAATGTCGAATTGCACGCAGCAGAAGAGCCGTTGGAGCCGAGCGATCAGAGTCATAGTGGCCATAGCTCTCGCGACCACAGCATGTGTACCCCTGTCTCAATCCGCCCATGCCTCATCGACTATTTTTAATCAAGACATCACGATGAGTGCTGGTGAAAAGAGAGTCATCTCCGTCAACCTGGTGCAAGGTTCATTTCTCCGCATAGTTTCATATGGCACGGACGCGAATGGATCGACAGTCTGGGCAGATAGCAAAAAGCCTGATGGATCAAATTGGAAGTCCCTTTACTCTATGAAGAGTTCAGGAGCGGGGACGAGCGCAAGTACGATCGGACCCATCCCGACCTCTGGAAATTATCAATTTTCAATGGAGTTCAGCAACAAGACGTATGCCGGATCATTTAATATGAAATTCTTACAGGTTGATTCACCTCAGGTAATAACTTTTGATAAGAATGCCTTGCTCGATTTTTCACAACCTGGTGAAGCAAAGTCTTTTACTTTAAATCTGAACAGAGGTGAGCGCGTCAGATTGGTAACACAAAGCACCTCCAATAATTCAACCATCTGGGGTGATAACTACAATCCAGATGGAACTTCTCAATCCCTTTATAACTTCAGACAATCAGGAGCGGGAACAAAAGCCTCAGATTTTGAAGCTAAACAAACTGGCGTACATACATTTGTCGTCTACTACAACTCCGCCGGAAATTTGGGAAAGGTCACACTGACCGCGATTAAGACAACGGTAGCTGCTCAAGCGGTGGTGGGGAAACCAACAACAGTTTCCTTTAGGAAATCCGGTGAACGAATCGATATTTCCATAAAAGTGACTCGGGGATACATGTATCGACTTGTTACAAACGTTAAGGATTCCAACGCCTCAAGTATTTTGACAGATTACACACGCCCTGACGGAACCACAGGAACATTCTGGTTCCGAAATTCTGGAGCTGGGACACAAGTTGAAGATCTTGGCCCAATGACCATGACAGGTGAATACATATTTTCTCTTACTAAGAACGACCCGAGCAATACCGGAGATCTAACTTTTAACCTTTTGCGAGTTGAAAAGCCAATACTAATCAAGAGCAATACACCAACTACAGTGAACTTTTCACAACCTGGACAAGCGATTTCATACGCATTCGCCGTCAACAAAGGTGACTTGATTCAACTGCAAACTGATTCAACTTCGAAGGACTTAGGTGTAACCGCAACATATGTCCGTCCTGATGGAACAGGTAATAGTTATTACATCGTTAGGACGACAGGTGCAGGCCAGCAATTAGATACAAAAGCACCAGTTGGTTACTCACAGACAGGTTTCTATGTTTTTACCTTGCATGCAAATACAACTTCAGCAACAGGCAAAATGACTCTTACTGTTCTGGGTTCAACAAACACCAACACAAACTATGTGAGTGAACTTGTAAATCCTGAAGAAGGTAACGCTGTGGTTATTCCAGTCCCAGCGGAATCTCCTACACCAACAAAGTCTGCTTCTGCACTTTCACAAGCTCCTGCGAACGTAACTCTTGATGTAACCACAACGGAATCTGATGTGCATACTGGGGCTGTAACAACGGTTGTTTACGACGGCGATATTTATGATGCCGCTTCCAAGCCTTCAGGGTTTAATTTCTACCAAAAGAGCGCAACTTCTGGCGTTCAAGAACTAGTTGCCAGCGTGGCTTTGAGTGATGCCAAATGTATTAAGAAAAGTACAACGAAATATTCATGCACATTTCCTACTTTCAATCCTTACTCCGCGACAAAGCCAGCGGCTGGTGTGCCATTAACAGTGTCAGCAACAAACTCAAAGGGCAATGGCGGGGTTTCTAATTCTGTAGGACTCTATGCCTACATGGTGCAACCAATAGGCCAAAATTGGAATTTAACTAAATGGGATGATGTTTCGAAGGCTATCTACGGTACCGGCTTGAAGAATTGGTTGGGATTTAGATCACGAGATGGCAACTCTCCTATTGAGGCCACCTTCATCTTCAAAGGAACTTGGCCAAAGAATCCAAAATACAATGTCAAATTTGTGGAACGACGTGCAAACGGCACAGGCGGAGATATCATCACCGTGAATTATTCACAGTTAGTTGTAAAACCAAATGGAATAAATCATGTTGTTACCGTGCCTTCAAATAATGCCAAAATTCGAGGCGATAGCGTATATATCGCGACAATTGAAGTTATGGATGGCACTGGAGTGGCAGTACGTGGTCGCCATAGCGTCAGCTTCTCTTTAGATTACAAAATGTCTCTCGGATGTTCTTCAGCCTTGCTCATTCTTCAAACAGTCCGCGATACAAGCAAGGGCACACTCAGCACAATTTCATGGGCCCTTACTACGACTGTTTTGATTGTTAACGAAACTCTTAACAAATCGGGAGTTACAAAGCTGGGTCCAGCAAAAAAACTTGAGCTCGAGAAGAAACTTGCGGTATTAACTGGCTACGCTGAATTAGCAGGTGCTGGTGTTGAATTGATCGATGCAGAAGCTGCCTTGTCTTCTGGTGACAAAACCATAATTACAACAACAGTCAGCGGGATCATTGCGAGTCATGTCAAAGGCGCAGTAACTCAAACGATTGATAAGAAAACTGGAAACACGATTCTAGAGTGGGAGCTTGATCGCCAAGCAGCTGTAGATCTTCTTAGTTTCCTACAGACTCAAGGCAAAGCAAACGGTGAATTCATAACTGACAATTGCAGCTAAAGAATGTTGCGTACACCTGCCATAACGAAGAAAAGCCCTAGTGCGCGTATTCTGTATCTCCAACAGCTTTCTTGGGTAAGAAGAAGGTGATTACAAGAAATCCCATGACCAAGCCGATTTGCAAAAGCAATGCGTGTCTAAAACCTTTATCAATCTGACCTTGCGTCACTTGATTGAAAAAAAGAGTTCCAAAGATTGCTACACCTACAGAGGCTCCGATCGACTGAACAGCAGAGAGAACACCTGAAGCAGATCCAACGAGTTCGTCCTTTATCGCCAGCAGGATTGCATCAAAGAGTGCTGCCACGACAAGTCCGGTACCAAAACCAGAAACTATCATTCCAGGGGCGATGTGCCAAAAGTTGAAGGATTGCATATCTGGAAGAGCCACAAAGAGCAGAATTGCACCAATTATCTGTGCAATTGCACCAAACTGAAGGACTCTTGTTCCAAACTTTTCAGCAAGGACTGCTCCACTGAGTGCTCCACCAATAGCTGTACCGAGTGCGATTGCAATATTTGCAATACCGGCCCCGCGAGCTGAATATCCCTCACCAATCTGAAGGAAGAGCGTGATGATTAGGTAGACCCCAGTAAACCCAGCGAAAAAGGTAAAGATTCCAGCAAGTCCTAAGTTGTATGTTCGCGCTCTAAAAATATCTGGATCAACTAACGGGGTGCGATTGCGCGAAATAACCCAACGTTGCTGCACTGTAAAAATTGCAAACCCCACCATTGAGGCTGCAAGAGAAGCAAAAGTCCACAGGGGCCAACCAGCCTCCTGTCCTTGAATCAACGGCAAAAGAAGTAAGCCGGATGAAACGATAATCAATAAACTTCCGAGAAGATCAATCTTGATTGAATGATCCGATGCTCGCTTTGGAAGATACTTCCACGCTAGGGCAATGTTTATAATTCCAATTGGAATATTAACTATAAATACAGCTCGCCATCCTGTTGAAGCGATATTGCTATCGATAATGAATCCACCAATAATCGGCCCAAGAATTCCACCAAGGCCAAAGACTGGGCCAAAGATTGCGAAAGCCTTGCCAAGTTCTTCTGGTGGAAAAACATCGCGAATAAATCCGATGACATGGGGAAGCACAAGTGCACCTGCAAATCCTTGCATCAAACGAAATGCAATAAGTGCCTCGATATTTGGTGCGATTGCACACAGCAGCGATGTCATTGTGAAGCTAGCTAGACCCAGCAAGAAAATATTGCGACGCGAGTATCGATCAGCCAAGCGCCCACCTAAAACCAAGCCAGCGCCAAGAGTCAGCGTGTATCCACCAATAACCCACTGGAGTGCTGATGGTGAAGCGCCGAGTTTTTCCTTAAGCGAAGGACCAGCAACATTAACGATTGTTGAATCAAGAAGATCCATGATCTCTGCTGCTAGAACAATTCCTAAAATTAACCAGCGGTGCTTATTAACTGATGTCTCTGAAGTCATTGGAGAAGAATATGCCAGATTCACTTTCTTGCCTCTTTAGCCTTATTGGTTCCTCAAGATTTTGCTTTGAAAAAGAAGAAGGCTCGCCCTATAAGCCAGAAAATTGGAAAAGGCCTCGATCGCTCGAGGCCCTCCCATGCAAAGCTGATGCAACTCTTTTGACCATTACCAATAGATCGAGCTGAAAAAGTTAAGACTGTGGTGGAGGCGACGGGGTTTGAACCCGCTCCGACGGTTTGGTAAACCAACAGGCTGCCAGTTACAACACGCCCCCAACACGAAGGCGAAGTTAGGCAATAAAAGAAAAGTGATTTGATTCAGCAATAAAACTTGTGGATAAATGGAAATGATAGGAAAGCAAAAGGGACTTGGAATTAACCAAGTCCCGATTACTACCAAACCGTCGTGGAGTAAGTATTACATACTTCAGGGAGGCGTGCGCAAAAGCAAAAGGGACCCGGTTATTAGCTAAG
>Ga0114975_10000583_pt1 | contig 27528 bp, 24 predicted proteins | sample S_130626_EF_Meta_FD_87031 | JGI IMG/M metagenome (GOLD analysis project Ga0114975, IMG submission 87031) | Freshwater microbial communities from Lake Simoncouche, Canada to study carbon cycling - S_130626_EF_MetaG | ecosystem: Environmental > Aquatic > Freshwater > Lake | place: Lake...
GAACTGACGACGGAATTGTCTCACTTTGGGATCAAAGTCATTCAATTGGCTAATTCTGTCCAAAATCGCCTGCCAGCTTTTCAACGGGTAAAGTGTCAAGCACTTTTCAAATCCTCTACTTACAATAAAGCGCGTCTCTCCTTCTGCCAGTTGCTTTTTCAAGCTGCCTGGAACTAGGAAACGCCCTTTAGCGTCGATAGTTGATTGATATTCTCCGTGAAAACCTGTCATTTGTTAATAATTTGATCTTTATTTTACCACTTGTTCACACAAAATAACACTTTTTACCACTTTTATAGGCCAAACAGACCCTTCTAGTTTTCCACAAGAAATGAACCGAGCCAATACGCTTACTATGATTGGATTTCAGGGGATTTTGACCTATTTCTAAAATTTAGGGGTGTTGAAAGCTGTGGATAACTCATTTTCGAGGGTTTATAAGCTGTGAATTCACCTAAATCATGGCATTTCAAAGGGTTTTGCTATTTTTGCGCCATGAAAATGGCAGAATTTGACTACGATTTACCTGATGAGCGAATTGCTTATACCCCAGCGGGTAACAGGTCGGATAGCAAACTCTTGGTATGGGACCAAGCCATTAAAGCCGAAGCGCAATACAAGGATATCGCCAACTACATCCCAAATGGGCATAGTTTATTCTTTAATAACAGCAAGGTCATTGCAGCTAGGATTTTATTTGATAAATCAAGCAGCATAACTGATCTGGAGCGCATGCCCTCTATCGATGCTAAAAAGATGATCGATCCTGATTCATCTACAAATAGCAAACAACATAAAATAGAAATTTTTTGTTTAGAACCAACTACAGCATTTACACCTGTGCAGTTGGCAATGCAAGCCACCAATAAAGTTTCATGGAAATGTTTAGTAGGTGGTGCAAAGAAATGGAAGACGGAATTTTTACAGAAGGAATTATTTTATGATGATATAAAAATCATTTTATCTGCAAAAAAAATTGCGCAAGAAGAAGGATATTTTATCATTGAATTTTCTTGGGATCATCCTAGTATTGTATTTTCTGAAATCATTGCACTCGTTGGACAGATCCCATTACCTCCTTATATCCAAAGAGCAGCCAATGAAACGGATAAGGATCGCTATCAAACAACCTATGCAACCACAGAAGGTTCCGTTGCTGCGCCTACAGCTGGATTGCACTTTGATGCGCACGTATTTAAAGCATTAGCTGCAAAAGGAATTGAAAAAAAATTCATCACACTCCATGTTGGGGCTGGTACATTTATGCCAGTCAAAGTAGACGACTTTCAGGACCATTTAATGCATGCAGAATTTATTGACGTAGACCTGCAAACCATTGAATACTTGGCCACTACTTCAGACAATATTATTGCAGTTGGTACTACTTCACTTAGGACTTTAGAATCATTGTATTGGTTGGCAATAAAAATCATGCAAACACCCGAAATGGATATCAACGAAATCAATTTATTGCAATGGGATGCGTATACTTTAGAAGATAAAAATTACAGTATCAATGAAGTAATGCAATTTTTAAAAGATTGGATGATCCAGAAGAAGTTAACCACGCTATTTGCAACTACCCAATTGATGGTCAAGCCTGGATATCAATTTAAAATATGTAAAGGATTGATTACAAATTTTCATCAGCCCAAGTCTACGCTTTTACTCATCATTGCCGCCATTGCTGGTGAAGAATGGAAAACAGTATATCAACATGCCCTAGCCAATGAATACCGATTTCTTAGTTATGGAGACGGCTGCTTATTTTGGTTCAATCATCGGTAGGCTAATTTCAACCTTTGTGCCTTTATCTAACTCACTTGTAACATGTATGGAACCTTTGTGCAGGTCTATCACCCATTTAACATAACTCATGCCCAAGCCGAATCCTTTTACGTTGTGTATATTCCCTGCATGTGCGCGATAAAACTTTTCAAAAATATGTTTCACTGTATCTGGCGTCATCCCTATGCCCTTATCCTCGATTGTAATTGCTATTTTATTGGAGACCGTTTTTGTTTTAATGGTAATATCAATTTCCGACTTCGCATATTTAATTGCATTGTCAATTAAATTAGATAAGACATGTAAAAAATATTCTTCGTCAATCCAAATTTCAGAAGGCATTGCATCCAATTGTGTATGCACAACGGAAGGCTTTGCATCTAATTGTAATTTAAAACTATCAATGACACCTTGAATAAGGTCATTGATATTCACTAATTGTCTATTGAGTTCGTTTTCTTTTTTCTCTAAATGAGCAGCTTGTAAAATAGTTTCTACATGCTTGTTCATACGGATGTTTTCCTCTTTGATGATTGAGCTAAAGTAATCCACAGCGCTTGTATCCGATTGTACCTTAGTGGATTTAAGGGCATCCACGGCAAGTGAAATAGTTGCCAATGGTGTCTTTAGCTCATGGGTCATATTGTTGATAAAATCACTTTTGATTTCACTGAGCTTTTTTTGTTTTATCAATGACCTAATTGTAATAATAAATGCAGCTAATACAACTAAAATAAACAAACCTGCACCAAAGACAACCCATTGCAAGGTTTTAAACAAATAGGTGTTTACATTAGGCACAATAATGATCAATGTTTCAAAAGGGCCGGTCGTTTCTAATATCTCTTGAGGAATAATGGATACCCTGGTTTGTACCGTATTCAATTCGTCCACAAATACATCTTCAAATTGTTTGCTTTTAATTTCTATATTTCCATTTTTGTCTTGTAAAGCAAATTCATAGGATAGGTCTTGCAATCCATATTTTGCCATGGCCGTCCTCAATCTTTTATCTAAATCCTGCGCACTATAGATATCCGACAAAGTAGCTTCTTCGAAACTATGGGAATGTCCACCTCCTGATAAGCTCAAAGATTTTTTAGGGAAATGAAATGCCAGTCCCCCATTTAATTTTTTTCCTAAATCAGCAGAGACAATGACACCTGCTTGATTTATCTTTTCAACCAATTGATTTTTTTGTAATAAAAACAAGCCCTGCAACCAAGTGATTTGGATAAACAATATCCCAAGGATCGATAATCCAATTAATGTAAATAAGAAAGGAAATGTTTTTTTCATAATCTAACTGGTACGATCTTGCAAATTTGCCTATGTGAATATATAAAAAAATCCCCCTCGAAAGCTCGAGAGGGATTCAGATAGTTGATAATTTTTTGTTATTGTGCGCCTTACTTATAAAACACCTTCTACTAGTACAGTTGCCTTATTGTCAATCACTTCTACAAATCCGCCTTGTATTGCATAAGATTCAGCTGCAGCACCTTTTTGTAAGACTTTCACATTGCCAATTCCTAATGCACTCACCAATGGAGCGTGCTTGTCTAAGATCTCGAATAAACCATCTACACCAGGTAATTGTACACCTTGTACATTTCCACTAAATAACTTCTTCTCTGGTGTTAATATTTCTAATAACATGAATGGAATTTTAATTTATTATGCTTGAGCCATCATTTTCTTTCCTTTCTCAATCGCATCTTCTAATGTACCTACTAAGTTGAATGCAGCTTCTGGATACTCGTCCACTTGACCATCCATAATTGCATTGAAACCTCTGATAGTATCATCGATAGAAACGAATACCCCTTTCAAGCCTGTAAATTGTTCTGCAACGTGGAATGGTTGAGATAAGAAACGTTGAACACGACGTGCGCGTGATACGACTAATTTATCTTCATCACTTAATTCATCCATACCTAAGATGGCGATGATATCTTGTAATTCCTTATAACGTTGTAAAATCATTTTAACTTTCTGTGCCGTATCGTAGTGTGCGTCACCAACAATTGCTTTTGTTAAGATTCTTGAAGTTGAATCCAATGGATCCACTGCAGGATAAATACCTAAATCGGCAATCTTACGAGACAATACAGTTGTCGCATCTAAGTGCGCGAAAGTGGTTGCAGGAGCTGGATCTGTTAAGTCATCCGCAGGAACATACACCGCTTGAACAGATGTAATTGAACCATTCTTAGTTGAAGTAATACGCTCTTGCATCAATCCCATCTCTGTAGCCAATGTTGGTTGGTAACCTACCGCAGATGGCATACGACCTAATAAAGCCGATACCTCTGAACCCGCTTGCGTAAAACGGAAGATATTATCTACGAAGAATAAGATATCCTTACCTTTTCCTGTTCCATCTCCATCACGGAAATATTCTGCAATTGTCAAACCACTCAAAGCCACACGCGCACGTGCTCCTGGAGGTTCGTTCATTTGACCAAATACGAATGTTGCTTTTGATTCTTTTAATTCTTCTAAGTTCACTTTACTTAAATCCCATCCACCTTCTTCCATGCTATGTTTGAATGCATCACCATATTTCATGATACCTGCTTCAATCATCTCACGTAATAAGTCATTTCCTTCACGTGTTCTTTCACCTACACCCGCAAATACTGATAAACCTCCGTGTCCTTTTGCGATATTATTAATCAATTCTTGAATCAATACTGTTTTACCTACACCCGCACCACCGAACAAACCAATCTTACCACCCTTTGCATAAGGCTCAATCAAGTCGATTACTTTAATACCTGTAAACAACACTTCTGTTGCAGTACTCAAGTCTTCAAACTTTGGAGGATTTGCGTGGATAGAACGACCATTTGATTTATCTAATTGTGGTAAACCATCAATCGCGTCTCCTGTCACATTGAACAAACGACCATTGATGCCTTCACCTACTGGCATTAAAATTCCTTTTCCGGTATCCACTACTTCCATTCCTCTCACTAAGCCTTCGGTACCGTCCATTGCAATTGCACGAACGCTATCTTCACCTAAGTGTTGTTGAACTTCTAATACTAATTTTTCACCGTTAGGACGCGTGATTTCAAGGGCATTGTATATTTCTGGTAATACACTTTTTGTCGAAAAATGTACGTCTACAACCGCACCAATAATTTGTTTGATTTTACCTGTTGTTGCCATATAGTTATTTGTTTTTACAACCCCCTTTTAAGAGGCGAAAATGGATTTACTCCATTTCGGCTGCAAAGGTAGTGATTTGCATGTTTATTGCAAAAATTGTACATAGATAATTGCAGCTAAAATTCCCCCTACAATTGGCCCAAATACGGGAATGGCTGCATAAGCCCAATCACTTGGACCTTTTCCCTTGATTGGCAGCACAAAATGCATGATTCTAGGCCCTAAATCTCGGGCCGGATTGATTGCCCAGCCGGTTGGTCCACCTATGCCAAAGCCAATTCCTGCCACTAAAAGGGCCACTGGTAAGGCCGAAAAACTGCCTAATTCCACTCCAGCAGCCTTAATATGGAAAATTCCTATTACGAAAACAAAGGTCGCGACTGTTTCTACAATGAAATTTTGAGGTAGTCTGCGGATAGACGGCCCTGTCGAAAAACAAGCCAATTGGTCTGCTGGATTTTCACTTTCATTAAAATGATCCTTATAAATCATCCATACCACAAATGCGCCTAACATGCTGCCTAATAATTGCGCTAGAAGGTAGGTTGGGACTAAGGACCAACTAAATTTTCCTGCAGTGGCAAAAGCGATTGTGACTGCCGGATTTAAATGTGCACCACTTGAACTACTAGTGATATATACACCCACGAAAACTGCAATGGTCCATCCTAATACAATAGAAATTAAACCACCGTTATTGCCTTTTGTTTTTGGCAATACAATATTTGCCACAACACCGTTTCCAATAATCATCATCATTGAAGTGCCTATGAATTCGGCTAAAAATGGAGTCATAAATTATATTTTAGTCATTTATATATTGGTCATTTGAATTGCTTTTTTCCAACCCTCAATACCTTTTTCAATTGCTGCTTTTGCTAAGATGGGATTAAACACTTGATCTACTTTCCATTTTGCTGCAATTTCAGTTTCGTCTTTCCAAAAGCCAATAGCCAGTCCAGCTAAATACGCTGCACCCAATGCAGTCGTTTCAATAATGGTAGGTCGAATCACTTTTGTGTTTAAAATATTGGATTGAAACTGCATCAATAAATTATTTTTTGTGGCACCTCCATCCACCCTTAATTCGGCGATTGGAATTTGCGCATCCGACTCCATGGCCTTTAATACATCATAGGTTTGATAGGCGATACTTTCTAACGCAGCGCGTGCAATATGCGCAGCATTGGTGCCTCTTGTGATACCAGTAATGGTGCCCTTAGCATGCTGATTCCAATAAGGTGCGCCTAGTCCAGCAAATGCAGGCACCATATACACGCCATCGGTATCGGTTACTTGAGCAGCTAGACTTTCTACTTGATCTGAATCACGAATAATATTGAGTCCATCTCTAAGCCACTGCACGACTGCACCTCCAATAAATACACTTCCTTCTAATGCATAAAATGTTTTACCATTTCTTTGCAATGCTATGGTCGTTAATAAATTATTTTTTGAAATAAACGCTTTTTCTCCTGTATGCATTAACATAAAACATCCAGTACCATAAGTATTTTTAACCATGCCCGGTGCAGTACAAATTTGTCCAAACAATGCTGCTTGTTGATCTCCAGCGATGCCTGCAATTGGTATTAATTTATTGGTGACCAATAAATCTGTGTGGCCGTATACTTCGCTGCTGCTTTTTACTTCAGGTAAGATAGCAATAGGGATATTGAATAATTCTAATAATGCAGTATCCCATTTTAATTCATGAATATTAAAAAGCATTGTTCTGGATGCATTGGTTGCATCTGTGATATGTTGCGCGCCATTGGTCAATTTCCAAACCAACCAACTATCAATCGTTCCAAAACAAAGTTCTCCTTTTTCGGCTTGCGCTCTTGCGCCTTCCACATGATCTAAAATCCATTTTATTTTAGAAGCCGAAAAGTATGCATCAATGATTAGACCAGTTTTTTCTTGAATAAAAGCTTTTTTGCCTTCTTGTTTTAATTGGTCACAAAAATCTGCGGTCCTTCTATCCTGCCAAACAATGGCATTGTAAATTGGCATACCAGTTAGCTTATTCCAAACAACGGTGGTTTCACGTTGATTGGTGATACCAATTGCTGCAATATCAAATTGATCTATACCGTGTTTTGATATGACTTCGGAAGCGACACCAACTTGTGTACTCCAGATTTCCATTGGATCATGTTCCACCCAACCTGGTGATGGAAAGATTTGTGTAAATTCTTTTTGGGCGCTAGCAATAATGCGCCCTTCTTGGTCAAATAAAATAGCACGGCTACTAGTTGTACCTTGATCCAGCGCTAAAATGCATTTTGGCATGATGACAATTTTAAAATCTGAAACCGGTGACTACCTTCTGGCTTTTAACCAATTTTCAGGATCAAAATATACTGCTTTTTCATTACAAATAGAGAATAAAACGGCACCTTCTCCGTCTAAATTAAATCCCGAACGGCCTATCACAGTACCAGCCTTCACTTCTTGTCCATTGTTTACTGATGCACTACTAAGGCAAGAAAAAGCTGTAAAATATTTACCATGTTTTATCAAAACAGTTTTATCTCCATTGACATCTCCCACATATACTACGGTTCCATTGGCGACACTTTTAACCGTGGTACCTTTTGGAACTGCTAATTCAATACCATCACTTTTACGATCTAATTTAGTACCAGGGATGCTCTCTATACCAAAATGAATATTGACAATTCCAGTAGCCACTGGCCAAGGAAGTCCACCTTTGTTATTTTCAAAAGAGATGGATGTTTCTCTACCCTCTTCTGTCGTTTCAAGTGCCGAATAAGGACGATTACTTGAGGTACTTTTTAAACCTCCTTCCACCTTACTCACATTTGGAATTGATTTAGTCTTTTCGTCATTCGAAGGGGTTGATTTATTATTGGCGACATTGGTAGCTTTTAATTTAGCTAGACGCTCATTCTCTCTTTTGACAGCTTCCTGCATTTCTCTTTTGATGACTGCTGCAATAGCTGCTTGCATCTTTCTTCTTTGGGCTTCTTTTTGTCTTACCTGCGTGGTAATTTCTTGCTCTTTATTTTTTAATTGTTTCACCACTTTGTCCTGCTCCTTTCTATCATCCTGCAACACTTTTAACTGAACTGTCTGTGCAGAAAGGGTTTTAATTCGGTCCTGTTTATTCTCACTTAAAATATTGATCTTAGATTTTAAATTATTTTCGGATAAACCAATGGCCATCGCCTGTGTTTCTCTATTCTGACGATAGCTTTTTAAATAAGTAATCCTTTTTACTGCATCATTAAAACTACCTGCTGAAAATAAAAAATTAAGGTACTCGTATCCACTTCTGCTTTGATAAGCGAATACAATACTTTTAGCATATCTATATTTTAAGGTATCTAATTCGTTGTTTAAACGCTTTACATCTTTTTGGTTGCTCAGAATAGCAGCATCTAACACTTTAACCTGCTTAGCGATACCATTAATCAATGCCTGTCTTTTTGAGATCTTATTTCTTATTAATGCTAATTGCGCTAGTGAACTTTTTTTATTATTCTTAGTTTGATCTAATAATCTATTTAAATCATCTAATTCTCTTTGTAAAGTCTGTGCTTGTTTTTGTAAATCATCTCTAGAATTACCATTTTGAGCATTGGCATGATTCAAGCAGCAGGCTATACAAATACAGAGTAGGATTGACCATTTTTTAAGCATAGGATTCATTTTTCACTTTATTATTTTCGTCTGCCTGTTTTTGGAATAGTAAAAGTGTATTTCAAAGGTTCATCAAAATTAAATTCCTTGATTTCCATCCCAATATCCAATTTGGTTTGTGCGTTAATGGAAATAGTTCTATTGAGTGGGAACTGTATATTTTTTACTAAAGTATGTTGACTATAATTGATGTCACAGGTTCTGTGTTTTGTGGCATCCACATCGTCCAATTTTAACTGAATCAACTTCGTATTGTCCTCGCTGAGGATGATTAAATTTTTAAATAATTTACCCATTAAACTTACTTGTAGTCTTTCATTGTCGACTTTATAGGAAATGATATCAATGCTATCCATAAAAATTGGATTGCCTATTACTAAGTCTTCGATGGTATGATAATTTAATGGAATTTTTATCACTTCTTGTAAATAGGATAATGGATGTCTTTCAGTTTTTTTAGATAAGGGGAAAATCAAGAAAATACTGTCTTTGTTGATAAATGCTTTTAAACCAATCACGCCCATTGCGCCTCTGATGGTAATGTACATGCAGCTATCTTTTTGAATGCTTAAATTAGCGATATAACTATCTTTATCCTTGCTTGTTTCATAATCCATTTTCAACTTCGCATTCATGGTATTGAAGCCAATCTTAGTATTTGCAATATTATTGACAATACCCTTTACCATTAATACAGAATCTAGTCTTGCTTTTTCTGCCAATGCAGCAGAATCAGGTAAAACTTTCACAGTCAATGCATCTTTAATCACTTGTACCTTCTTGACATTCGCACATGCCGCAGTTAAAAGTATCAAAATCAAATAAATGCTGTTTTTTATAATTCGCATGTGGTTGTTTTATATTTTACCTGTATGCCCAAATCCTCCCTCACCTCTTTGGGTTGTCTCCAGATTTTCTACCAATTGCCATTCCATTTTTTCGACTTGTTGAAATACAATTTGCGCAATCCGATCTCCGTCTTGAATCACTTGAATTTCATTAGACAAGTTGATCAAAATAACTTTGATCTCTCCTCTATAATCTGCATCTATGGTACCAGGCGTATTTAAACAAGTCAACCCTTGTTTGATGGCAAGTCCACTTCTAGGTCGGACTTGTGCCTCCAAATGATTTGGCATAGCAATATGTAATCCCGTAGGAATCAAAACACGCTCTAATGGCGCCAACTGAACAGGTGCAGTGATAAAAGCACGTAGATCTAGACCAGAAGACCCTTGCGTTGCATATGCAGGCAAAGGATGATGGCTGTGGTTCACAATGGGAATGATTGTAGACATGTGCCACAAAAGTAGTTAAAAAAGCAGGTAAATTGAAGCGAGACTGACTTAGTTAACAAATTATTTAGAAGTAAAATATGGTGCCAAAACGCAAGGTATTTGACAATGGATTTCTTGTGATACCACCCCCTGTAGGCACTAAATAGGAAATATTGAATTTAGACTGTTGGTATTGGAAGCTAGAGCCAACTGTAAAATATTGCATACTACCTAAGTTCTTGTTGTTGTCTATGAAATAACCTGCCCTCAAATGAAATCGGTCTGCATAATTGTATTCAGCCCCTAATGATACTTTCAATGATTCAGATAAAGGCATACCATATTGATTAGAAAAAGAATTAAACCAACTAGATACAACGGACTGAGAAAAATACTGATCAACCACTTGAGCATCACTACTAGTTGGACTTGCAGGCACCATTAAACGATTTACATCAATACCCATTTCTAATGAATTCTCTGTATCAAATTTACTTAGATAGGCCAGGCCCAATCCAATATTCGCTGGAATAAAATATTTATTTTTTGACTCATTAGAGTAGCTCACTTTACCTCCCAAATTGGATAAAACCAAACCTGCGTGGAACCCTTCTAAGTCTTCGTTTTGTTTGTAGAATAAACTAATATCTCCTGCAAAAGTATTGCCAGCCTTGAAATTAGTGCCATTGGTACCATATGAACCCTGCAGCAATCTTGAATTAATATACCTTAAAGTCACACCCATACTCAAGGCATCTGATAATAAAATATTGTAACCAAAATCATAACTAAATTCCGAAGGCCTTTGAGAAGGTAAAGTAGATTGTCCAGACTCATCTGTGAAATCAATATTACCTAAACTAAAAAAACGCAAAGAACTATTGATCCCGCTATAATCATTTAATTTTTTATAATAACCTGCACTCGCTAAATACACATCATTCAACCCTAAGTCCTTTAACCATGGGGTGTAATTGATTAAAAAACCACGGTTATTTTTTAGATAAGGAATCTTCGCAGTATTACCAAAAAGGTCATTGGCTTCTGGAGACATGGCAATGGACAAATTACCCATACCACCAGATCTTGCGTCCGGAGATATCATCATAAATGGTACAGCGGTACTTTGTAATCTAAGTGTTCTTTGTGCTGAAACTGAATTCGCTACAAAAAATAAAACTACAAATAAGGCTGTTTTGATTGAGGCAATTTTCATCATACTTAAATGCTTTAATATTCAATATTAGTAAAGATAATCCTAGAAATCAATATTTAAAATTTTAAAAATCCATTTAACATTTGTTCTAATAACCCATTTTGCTGAACGATGACTTTGAAATAATATTTTCCAGGTGGCAAAAGGCCTCCATTACTGGTATGCCCATCCCAATCAATAACGATTTTATTGCCTCTGGGTTGTATTTGTTGATTGGTAGAAAAATGTCGTCTCCCACTGGCATCAAAGACTTCTAATTGCATCAATATTGGGTCTACACTATTATTAAGCTCAAAACTAAACTTTGCATTGGTCTGCACAGGATTTGGACTAATACTTAAATTTCGAATTTGCTTATTTTTTTTACTTGGTACTTCTATCCAAATCGTGTCTTTGGAAACATTGCCTAACAAGTCCCAGGCCTTTAGGATCAATTGATGTTTACCCTCCTCCAAAACTGGTAAAGGATATTGGATCATCCCTGACTGATATTGATTTTCATCGTAAGTGAAAAAAGCATTCAGGTTGTAATTTTTTACCAGGGTGTCATCAATAATTAATTTCAAATCCTGTCCCAATTCAATGCCCGAAGACTGTATGCCTGAACTATCTTTTAAACGCACAAATAATGTAGATGGGGTGCTTACCCAATCTCCAGATTTGAAAGACGTATCGTTTATATAGCTGTAGATAATTGGGCCTGTGGTATCTAGTCTATTTTGAGTGGCAGATCCCTGAATAAAAATGGATTGCATTTGCATGCTTGCATCAGCTGTATCATTGTAAGCGTAAAGTTGTAATTTAAGTGGTGCCGAATTGGAAGAAGGTAGGTTGCCGGGTAGGATAAAGCTGATTTCGAATTGTCCATTTTGCACTGTTGCCTTTCCTTTGAAGATTGCTTGTTCTTGTGTTTCGATGGCTACAGATTGACTTGTCGTTTGATTCGCTAAAGTTTTTTTTGTACTAGGAGCGTCCCATAAAACCATTTCTACAAGGCCTTTAAAATTTTGAATTACTTGATTTTTTGCAGCTAAATTTCCTTTAATCGTATACTTTCCACCAGCCTTTAAATGGATGGTGTCCGACCAAGGCATTTGATTCAATTCAGTACATTTAATTTGGTATTTCGGCTGCACAATACGCATAGCTGGATCCCCCATCAAGCCAAACTTAAATGCATTTATGCGATCCCCGTTTCTACTAAAATTAAATTTTTTGGCAGCTTGCAAAGCTTGCCCAATGGACATAAATTGACCATTTGAATTAGGCACCAATAATGCCTGCATAAATGCATCATTAATTTGTTTATTGCTATATGCAAATACAAGTCTATTGGCCGCAACCAATGCAATAATGCCTTTGTCATTTTGCATCAAAGCATCAAAACCAATTGGAGCAGTTCCAGGTTGGTCGAAGGGCGCAAAATCACAAGAGGCTGTAACCATAATTGGTAGTTTACCCGCATTATTCCATGACTGCATTTCTGATTTAGAAATTACTGCCTCCTCGGTTAAGCGTAAATAATTTCCATGACCTGTATAATTCAAAACCAATGTGCCAGCTTGCACCGATTCTTGCAATGCTTTGTTCACCTCTGGATAGGTATTCCCAGTCAATGTTTGGCTTGCTTTAAATAAATCTAAATACAATTTTTTATGATTCCAGTTAGCTGTTTTTGTTTTTAAATTTCCAATAATTTCCTCTGCGTCCTGAAGATGTAAATTATAATCCGCGTCATCTGCAACCCAAGTCAATTGGTTTTGCCATAGCCCCATTTTTTTGCTGGATTGGTATTGGATTAATTTTTCCACCATTTTATTGGCTTCGGCTATAGTTCTTGCTGGAATCCTGCCAATTGCCAAACTTATAGAATCAATCGTCTGTGTAAACTGAATTTGATTGCCCGCTTGTTGTATTGCGTAAAAATCATCTGAACTATAGGAAGTTAAAATAGCGTTGGACACTTCACTTGTATAGACTGGTAATTCTTTATTGATTTGAATTTTTTGTGCATTGAAATTACCCATCCCAAACAATAAAACATAAGCAGGTCTTGATTGATTTTTTAATTTGGATTGCTCAATGATGTATTTTATAAAATTTCGAATGGCAATCGGCGAAGGTTGTCCACTTGTCATTTCATTGTACACTAGGGTTGCATTAAATAACCCGACCTTGTAACCATTTTGTTTTTCATGAAAGGATTGAAGGGCCTTTGCTGCTGGAAGAAAATCAGGTGCCGAAATAATGATATAATCTACCGGGCTTGCAGAGAAACTACTGTCATTGCGGATCACACTAGAAAATTGTGCCGAATTGATTTTATTGGCTTCAAAGACATAAAAATATTTTTGTGCAGTATCCGCAACTTTGAATGAGGCAATCGTATTTTGTCCCATTTGTATACTCAATGCTACAGGTTGAAGGTATTGACTCAAATCCCAAACCCTGGTTTGAGTGGTTGCATTTTGAATTTCAAATTCAACCAATTGATTCATGGGCTTACTCGTTTGATAGTCAAACCCAAACCCTGTATTACCCCAATATCCAATTGTTCTTTGTCCATGCAATGCCATATAATCAATCCAACCCGTGGAGCCTGTTGTTGCATTAAAGTCAACCTGCAGGTTCATGTTGCTTAAGCTTTGCCCTGCCTTCTGCACCTTGGTTTTATCTAACCAAATGGTGCTACTATCAAATTGTATTTTATAGGCATCGTCAAAAATTAATCCTGAAACTGGATTTAATAATTTCGTACTCAATACTTGGTCATTCAACTTTATTGCAAATGTGGCTTCTGTTTGATAAGAGGATGCAGCCAATTGACTCTGAAGAATTATTGGTGCATTGAACTGCAAGCCTTCCATATTAAGCGAAAAGGACTGCGTCGCTTTTTTACCAAGACCAATTCCCATAGGGTCCCCTAACCAAATTTTACCACTACTTAAAATATTGATCGTATCTTTTTCTATCAACCATTTGGCCGCATAGGTTTGTACTATTTTTGATGCAGCACCCGACTTGTTAAAAGTGGTAATTCTTTTTCCATTTGTTCCAATGCGTAAGAAAAAATACAAGGAATCATTGCTTGTGATTTTTTGACGTATTGGTGCTTCATCCATTGCTGACTTGATCCATTTATAATGTCCTTGTGCATAAAACAAAAATTGATCTTGATCGTCAAAAATCCCATCTCCCCCATCTTGCATTTCAATGGCCATTTCTGTTAAACTATCAGGCAATGTATTAGGCACTTTTTCGCTAAGTTTTGCTAAATCCATTCCATACAACTGCACTTGATTCGCATTCAATTTCCCAGTAATACCCATCGCTTTAATTTGTGCACCCGTGAGTTGATAAACGCCCTCGTTTGGTACCGCTATTTTAACCCAATTTCCTTTAGAAAGCATGCCTACCTGTCCCCATCCTAAAATAGGAAAGCTGCATCCAATTAAAAAAAATGTTAAAACGACAAGTCTCATACCCTAAAATTAGGGTTTTACTAACATAAGAATCTATTTGCATTTGAATAATTGAGTGAAAAAGCAAGTATATTCGCAGAAGATTTTAAACAGCACTGATTAAACAAAACAGATGAATTTTATCAATAGCATATTATTATTTTTTGCGGTACTTTTTTTAGGCCCAAAAATGATCTCTGAATTCGAGCGTAATCAAAGCAATCAAGTTGCATTTGCAGACAAAGATGACCCATACGATAGCACCATTTTGATTAGAGGTGGCACATTCGCCATGGGCATGAACCAGGAAAATATCATGGGCGATTGGAACAATAATTTGCGTAGAGTGACTGTGAGTTCTTTTAGAATCGACCAATACGAAGTAAGCAATAAGCAGTATAGAAACTATGTAAAATGGCTTGAACGTGTTTTTATACCATTAGGGAAGGATTCTATTGTGAAAGCAGCACTTCCTGATACATTAGTTTGGAGGACCGATCTTGCTTATAACGAACCAATGGTTGAGGGTTATTTTAGAAACAAAGCCTTCGATGACTACCCTGTAGTTGGTGTAAGTTGGGAACAAGCCAATGCATATTGCAGGTGGAGAACAGATAGAGCCAATGAAAAAACTTTAATCAAATACGGTTTAATTGATCCTGCTAAACCTTATTTAGGGAAGATGGAAGCAAGTAATAGTCTAGTTGATAGCAATAAAAAAACGACCACATTCGCTCCTACTACAAAAGTAAAGAACAAAAACCTGGGGGATTATGTTTTAATTCCTGATTTTAGATTACCTACTGAAGCGGAATGGGAATATGCAGCAAAAGTATCTAGTGGGAAGAACTACATTTCGAATTTTAATAATCCAAAAGCTGGACCTAACTCAGGCACGCCCAATGCGAGTATTATCACCTCTAATTCACCCTATCCTTGGAGCTCAAATGGTAATGATGGTCTAAGAAATAACCCTTCAGGAAAGACTAGTAAAAAGGAAGGTAGCAAACGTGGGATGTTTATGGCCAATTTCAAAAATGGAAGTGGCGACTACATGGGTATGGTTGGTTATTCAAATGATGGTGCTGGTTTTCCAAGTAAAACCAATAGCTTTTTACAAAATCCATTGGGCTTATATAATCTAAGTGGTAACGTCAATGAGTGGGTAGCGGATATCTATCGCCCAATGAATAGTATCGACATGGATGATTTTAATCCATACAGAGGCAATAATGTTTTGGATGGTGATGATACCAATACATCTAGTTATGAAACAGGTACCAATACAATGATCTCCAATAAATCAAGAGTATACAAAGGTGGTAGCTGGAAAGACCGTCCTTATTGGTTGAATCCAGGAACAAGAAGGTATTTAGATCAAGATAAAGCTACAAGCACAATAGGTTTTAGATGTGCTATTTCTGCTTTTGGAATGGATACACCAGATGCCAAAGAAGAAAAGCCAAATTTCTTGCAAAGAATCAAAAATATTTTTTAATGAATTTACGCATAGGTTCGGGAATCGATTTTCATCAATTGGTTGAAGGCAGAGATTTATGGATTGGAGGCATTCTTATCCCACACCACAAAGGGGCTTTAGGACATAGCGATGCGGATGTATTACTTCATGCAATTTGCGATGCCCTTTTAGGTGCTTTATGTTTAGGGGATATCGGCACACATTTTCCTGATACAGATAATGCATTTAAGAATATTGATAGTAAGATTTTATTACAAAGAACCTACGATTTAATCACTGCAGAAGGCTATCAAATAGTAAACATTGATGCAACGCTTTGTTTAGAAGCACCAAAAATTAAACCATACGTGATTGCTATGCAGGAATGTATCGCTTCCATATTGCATATTGGCAACAAAGATATTTCTATCAAAGCAACGACTACGGAAACGATGGGTTTTACAGGTAGAGAAGAAGGACTAGTTGCAACTGCTACATGTTTATTGATGGCAAAAAGCTAAATTAAATTGCTATGAAGCTTGGATCAATCGAAGATTTATATTCTATTTACACAACACATCCTTCTGTTGTAACAGATACCAGAAAACTTAAATTAGGGGATTTATATTTCGCATTAAAAGGCCCCAATTTCAATGGTAATGTTTTTGCCCTTCAAGCTTTAGAACAAGGCGCTGCTTATGCTATTGTGGATGAGGATATTCCAAACAGTTCGGCTATTCATGATAGGATCATATTTGTGGAGGATGTATTAACCACCCTACAAGCTTTAGCAAAATACCACCGTCAACAATTCAATATCCCATTCATTGCCATCACTGGCAGCAATGGAAAGACAACGACTAAAGAATTAGTCTATGCAGTTTTAGCAAGCCATTTTAAAACCTATACCACTCAAGGAAATTTAAACAACCATATTGGTGTGCCATTGACTTTATTAAGCATCCCCAAAGATGCAGCAATAGCAGTGATCGAAATGGGTGCCAATCACCAAAAAGAAATCGAAAGTTATTGTAACTATACTTTACCTACACATGGCATGATTACCAATTGTGGCAAAGCACATTTAGAAGGATTTGGCGGCGTGGAAGGAGTGAAAAAAGGGAAAGGAGAATTGTATGATTTTTTAAGAGCCAACAATGGCACCGTGTTTTTGATGCAAGATTTTGATTACTTAGTTCAAATGTCGCAAGGCATCCAACATAGCATTGGATATGGAAAAGAACAAGGACAAATTCAAGGAGATGCGATAGATCATAATGGTATGTTGTCTGTCCAATTTAAAAAAGGCATTGATATAGATTCCATCCAAACACATTTAGTGGGGAATTTTAATCTACCCAATGTATTAGCAGCTGTTGCAATTGGACAATACTTTAAAGTGCCCAATGAAAAAATAAAGTCAGCAATTGAAAATTACATTCCTACCAATAGTCGTTCTCAATTATTGACTTGGAATAACAACGAAGTAATTTTAGACGCATACAATGCCAATCCTTCGAGCATGAAATTAGCAGTGGAGAATTTTGCTAAAATGAATAAGGAACATAAAATGGTTTGTTTGGGTGGGATGAGAGAATTAGGTGCCGACACTTTAATGGAACATCAAGCGCTGATTGATCAATTGCAGCAAACAAATTGGGAGCAAGTACTGCTTGTAGGCTCGGAGTTTAAGCCTTGTGCTCATAACTACCTATATTTTGATACAGTGATCGAAGCTAAAGCTTGGTTACAAGCACAACACTTGAAGGGCCATACCCTACTCATAAAGGGTTCTAGGGGCATACAAATGGAGCAATTGATAGCTCCTTAATTATCGGTATCTTTGCAGTATGAAAAATAGCTACCTATACAGCACCATCGCCAATAAATGTCCCAGATGTAGAGAAGGCAAGCTATTCACCTCTAAGAATCCATACGATCTATCCAATATTACAAAAATGAATGACCACTGTCCAGTTTGTGGACAGCCAACAGAAATTGAAGTAGGATTTTATTATGGTACAGGTTATGTTAGTTACGCGTTGACTGTAGCCTATTTTGTTTCTATGTTTGTTGCATGGAAAGTATTGATTGGAATGACTTGGGAATTAGATGACAACAGAATGTTTTATTGGTTAGGTACCACTATATTTTTATTGATTTTAATACAACCTATTTTAATGCGCCTATCTCGTTCTATTTGGTTAGGCTGGTTTGTATCCTATAATAAGCATTGGAAAAATGAGCCATTAGAATACAATGAAAGAATGGATGAGCATATGAAAGAGATTTAGATTTCTCTTTTCTTCTGTAAAATTTTATTGATAATTGATTTAGCATAGATAATTTTCTATGCTTTTTTTATTAAACTATTTTAAGAAATTTTAAGGTTTGATTTTGTTTCAAAAATTAATTTTAATATTAATTGTGAAATGAAAATTCTATGCATTCAATAAGAATTTGTAGAATTTATTTTAAAAAGAAAATGTGGTGAGCAAAAAAAAACTTTGGAGCAACAAAATAATTAGTTTGTTTTAAATGTGCAAACTAATTATTGAATTGCATTTGTATATAGATAGGTTGTTTTATTTAGTTAGATTGAATTGATTCCCAAAGTGTGGAAGAACTTAAACAGGACGTATCGTATAGCCATGGTCGTCCTGTTGGTTCTTCTAATTGAATATTGATTAAAAAATAACGATATGAAAAAAATAAGTACAGGAATAGGTCTTATTCAATTTATTTTATTGATTTTTTTATTATTTATTATCGTAACTCTTAGTGCTTGCAATGTATCAGGAAATGTAAAAATGAACGGAAGTGACCTTGTAGTGGATCAATTAAAAGGAATGAAGCCAAGTGCTAGAGATCGTCAAAGCGCTGATACGATTCATAATGAACAATTAACAGGTGATTTTAGATATGATTACTTGCTTAAATAAGGTTTTGGTACCAAAAGGGTTATCTAATTTAAATTTTATTATGCCATTTTATCTTATTGTAATTTATTCAATACTTCTTTTTTTTAGATTTAATAACTTAATAAAAGCTATTAAAGCCAAGAAAGATCTAAGAAGTGAAATTTTTACAACTTTACTGTCAATAATTATAGCAGTATGTTTATATCTATATATTAATAAAAGAAATTAAATCAGATTAAGAGCAATTTCTAGAACTTCTGGGGTAGACGGCTGCGTTGCACTTCGCCGTCATCCTACAAATTTCTCTTTTACCAAAGCCAGTTAAATTTATAGGATTGTCAACTCACTCTGTTCGTTGACTTCCCAGAAGTTTCTCTTTTACCAAAGCCTTTCAAATAAACGCATGGCGTTTATTTGGCTTTTTTGCTTCTCATCGGTTTACGAAAGCGAGCTTTCGACACCGCTTCGAAACAAAAAAGCCTATCACTTTCGTGATAGGCTTTGCAGAGAGGAAGGGATTCGAACCCCCGATACGTTGCCGTATACACGCTTTCCAAGCGTGCTCCTTAAACCACTCGGACACCTCTCTTTAAGGAGTGCAAATGTAAAATAAATAATTGGTTTTTTAGAGATTACCCAATCCAAACAGCTTTTCAGCATTGCTTGTAGTGATAGCCGCAATCTCATGCAATGGCATAGACTTTATTTCGGCCAATTTCTTAGCCACTTCTAACATGTAAGCTGGCTCATTGGTTTTACCTCGATAAGGCACTGGGGCCAAATAAGGCGCATCGGTTTCTAATACTAAGTATTCCATTGGAATCTCTTTTACTGCTTCTGCAACACCTGCATTCTTATAGGTGAGTACCCCACCCAATCCTAAATGAAATCCCATGCCAATAATTTGTTCTGCCGATTCTTTACTACCACTAAAGCAATGAAAAACACCACGTAATCCTTTTTTTGCAAAAGGCTTCACCGCTTCTATGGTTTCTCCCATCGCATTTCTTGTATGAATCGCAATTGGTAATTGCAGGTCTAATGCGCATTGCATTTGTGTTTCAAAAACAAATTGTTGTTCTTTCGCAAAAGTTTTATCCCAATAAAAATCCAATCCTATCTCGCCTATTCCTATGAATTTTCTTTTCCCAATCCAATCTTCTACCAATTTTAATTCTTCTTTATAATTTTCTTTTACATAACAAGGATGCAAACCCATCATGGCAATACAATTTTCGGGAAATTGCTGTTCTACTTTTAACATCGCATCTAGAGTAGTACTATCAATTGCGGGCATGATTATTTTATTGACACCAACAGCTAATGCATTTTTCATGATCAAATCAAGATCTGAAGTCAATTCCTCCGCATAAACATGCGCATGTGTATCAATAAAATGCATGATCAACTGGTTTGAAGCACAAAAAAAGCACTTTTTTAATGAAGAACATACTAAAAGGCGTTATTTATGCGTTTAAGAATCAAATTACTAACCCATCCCTTCTTTGGATGTAAACTTTGTTTTTTATAGGGTACGGATTATACAGGCCGAGGTTTCTACCTTGGCCTTTTTTTATCCCTTTTTTTGAGTTTTTATAAAGCCTTAAATTGATACCCTTGTTTACTAAAATGCGACAATACTTTTGGCAAAGCAATCCTCAAACGATCCATCGCTTTGGCACTATCATGAAAAACAACAATCGATCCTGGTCCTGCATGTTGAATCACATTATTTGCGCATTGTTCACCTGTAATAGTCGTATCAAAATCTCCGCTCAAAACATCCCACATGATAATATGTTGCGGTAAACTTGGATCTGAACGCAATGCTTTGATTTGTGCAAAACTGATTCTGCCGTAGGGTGGTCTAAATAAATTAGAATGAATTGATTTAGTTGCTTCTTGAATATCCGTAATATAATGGTCGGTCGTATTTTTCCAACCATTCATATGGTTTTGAGTATGGTTGCCAATGGTATGATTTGCCTCCGTTATAACAGCATAGATATCAGGATACAATTGTACATTTTTACCAATGCAAAAAAAGCTTGCTTGGGCATTAAACTTTGTCAATTGTTCTAGCACAAATGGGGTAGCTTCTGGATGTGGACCATCATCGAAACTTAAATAAAGCACCCTGTCTTCTGTGGACTTCCGCCAGATACAAGACCTATAAATAAGCCTTAGCCAAAAGGGTGTTTTAATGAAATACATACTCAAAGATAAATGGTTCTTTTGCCCGTTTGCAACTTATCTTTGTAAAAATAAACTGTTCATGGAAAATTCGGCTGATCAACAGGTAAGAGTAAGGTTCGCTCCCTCTCCCACAGGTGGTTTACACTTAGGTGGTGTACGTACTGTTTTATTCAATTACTTATTTGCAAAAAAGTACAATGGTCAATTCATTTTAAGAATTGAAGATACCGATCAGTCACGTTTTGTTCCAGGCGCTGAGCAATACATTTTAGACACCCTTGCATGGTGCGGATTGACACCAGACGAAAGCCCTATACATGGCGGCGCTTATGGTCCTTACAGACAAAGCGAGCGTAAGCCGATGTACAAACAATATGCATCTCAATTAATAGAACAAGGTAATGCGTATTATGCGTTTGATACGGCAGACGAATTAGATGCAAAAAGAAAAGAGATTCCTAATTTTCAATACAATCGTGCTACCAGAACTGGCATGAAAAACTCTTTGACTTTACCTGCTTCAGAAGTAACGCGTTTACTCAACGAAAACACACCCTATGTTGTGCGTATTAATATGCCAGATTCAGAAGAATTGGTTTTCGAAGACCTGATTCGTGGGGAAGTGAAATTTGATACAAGCATGGTGGATGATAAAGTTTTATTGAAAGCAGATGGCATGCCGACTTATCATTTAGCGGTGGTGGTAGATGATTTTTTAATGAAAATCACCCATGCATTTAGAGGTGAGGAATGGTTACCTAGTGCGCCTGTTCATATTTTAGTTTGGAAAAATTTATTTGGCTTGGATCAGATGCCTCAATGGGCCCATCTTCCATTAATATTAAAGCCGGACGGAAATGGTAAATTGAGCAAACGCGATGGTGACCGTTTAGGTTTTCCAGTATTTGCAATGGACTGGACAGATCCTAATACCAAAGAATCAACGATTGGATTTAAGGAAAGAGGATTCTTGCCAGAAGCGTTTGTTAATTTACTAGCCATGTTGGGTTGGAATGATGGGACAGATCAGGAATTATTTTCCTTACCAACTTTGATCGAAAAATTTAGTTTGGATAGAGTACATAAAGGAGGCGCAAAATTTGATTACGAAAAAGCAAAATGGTTTAACCAAGAATGGATTAAACAAGCTGACAATACTTATTTGGCAAGTTTGGTAGCACCCTATTTTGAAGCAGCCAAAATTGAAATTCATGAGCCTAGTTATTTAGTAAAAGTGATTGGTCTTGTAAAAGAGCGTTGTCAGTTATTACCCGACTTCATTCCTCAATCATCCTTTTTCTTTGCTGCGCCTACCGAAATTGATAAGGCATCCATCCTCCCAAAATGGGAAGCAAACAAAGCTGCATTTTTTACAGCAGTAATGGACGCCTATTCCAATCAAGCAGTACCCAATGACGCCACTTTGTTAGAAGCGCATTTTAAAACATTGGCAACCGAACAAGGCCTTAAACCAGGTGATTTAATGTTGCCTTTTAGGATCATGCTCGTTGGCGGAAAATTTGGCCCAGGCGTTTTTGATATTGTAGCCAATATTGAAACCAAAGATGCAGCAAAACGTATCCAATACTGTTTGGATTTGTTGTCAAAAAATTAATGTAAATTGTAGTAGATGCAAACAGAAAGACCCATAAGAGTATTGGTAGCCAAGGTTGGCTTAGATGGTCATGATCGTGGCGCTAAAGTAATTGCCACTGCATTAAGAGATGCAGGTATGGAAGTGATTTATACTGGCCTAAGACAAAGCCCCGAGATGGTGGTTCAAGCAGCTTTACAGGAAGATGTGGACGCCATTGGTATCAGTATTTTATCTGGCGCGCATATGACCGTGTTTCCTAAAGTATACCAATTGATGGTTGAAAAAGGATTGAAAGATGTGTTATTGACTGGCGGTGGTATTATTCCAGAAGAAGACAATAAAACATTACAAGATATGGGCATTGGTCATTTATTTGCACCAGGCACCAATACCACTGATATCGCAGCCTATATTAAAAAATGGGTTGCTGAAAACAGAAAGTCTTAAGGCTCTTTTTTATTATTTATTTTAATTCATTACTATTTTATTCATAAAAAATTAACGTCTATGTCATTTCAAACTTTGTTTACAAAAATGGAAGATCATACTTTGATCATTACCATCAACCGACCAGAGAAATTAAATGCATTGAACCAACAAGTCATGCAGGACCTAGATGCCGTATTTGACAGGGTGTATAAATTTCCCGAAATTAAATCGGTAGTGATTACAGGTGCAGGACTAAAAAGTTTTGTGGCTGGTGCAGATATCAAAGAATTTGAAGCATTGTCTAAAGAAGCAGCAACCGCTTTGGCGAAAAGAGGACAGGATGTGTTTTTTAAAATCGAAAATTCGCCTAAGCCAGTGATTGCCTGTGTGAATGGATTTGCTTTAGGTGGTGGATGCGAATTAGCCATGAGTTGTCATTTTATCATTGCATCGGACAATGCCATTTTTGGACAGCCAGAAGTGAATTTAGGTATCATGGTGGGCTATGGCGGTTCTCAAAGATTGACCCAAAAATTAGGTAAAGCTAGAGCGATGGAACTAGTGATAACTGGTAATAATATCAATGCCGAACAAGCTTTACAATATGGTTTAGTTAATTACGTAGTACCTCAAGCCGAACTATTAGACAAAGCCTTTTCTTTACTTGCTGCCGCACATACCAAGGCGCCATTGGCCATCGCTAATTCTATCAAAGCCGTCAATGCTGCTTGGGATGAGTCTGTCAATGGATTCGAAGTGGAAGCCAATTTATTCGGGGATTGCTTTATCACTAAAGATTGCAAGGAAGGCATCCAGGCCTTTATAGAAAAAAGAAAACCGCATTTTACAGGGCATTAATCCCTTGATTTATTCGAATTAAATCCCCCAAACTGACCCAATTTTATAATTGCTGTCTTACCTTTGCGGTAATAAAACTGCAAGTATGGAATACAGAATTGAGAAAGACACGATGGGTGAAGTAAGCGTACCAGCTCATGTTTATTGGGGTGCTCAAACGCAAAGAAGTATTGAGAATTTTAAAATTGCACAGGACATCAATAGGATGCCTAAAGAAATTATTAAAGCTTTTGCTTATTTAAAAAAAGCAGCTGCCTTAACTAATTTTGATGCAGGTATTTTGCCGAAAGAAAAATGTGATTTAATTGGTCAAGTTTGTGATGAAATTCTTGCAGGAAAATTAGACGACCAATTCCCTTTAGTGGTTTGGCAAACTGGCAGTGGTACACAAAGTAATATGAATGTGAACGAAGTCATTGCTTATCGCGGTCATGTACTTCAAGGTGGTAGTTTAAATGATAAAGAGAAATTCTTACATCCTAACGACGACGTAAATAAATCACAGTCTTCCAATGATACATTCCCTACTGCAATGCACATTGCTGCATACCAAATTTTAAAGGAGGTGACCATCCCAGGTATCACTACTTTAAAAAATACATTGGATGCTAAGAGTGCTGCATACATGCATATTGTTAAAATAGGCCGTACCCATTTCATGGACGCTACCCCATTAACATTAGGACAAGAAATTAGTGGTTATGCAAGTCAATTAAAGCATGGATTAAAAGCCATTCACAATACATTAGAACATTTAAGTGAATTAGCACTTGGTGGAACAGCTGTAGGAACAGGCATCAATACACCAAAGGGTTATTCAGAAAATGTCGCGAAGCATATTGCCCAACTTACAGGATTACCTTTTGTGACTGCCGAAAATAAATTTGAAGCATTGGCTGCACACGACGCCATTGTAGAAGCACATGGTGCATTAAAAACAGTTGCAGTGAGCTTAATGAAGATTGCGAACGATGTGCGCATGTTATCTTCTGGACCACGCTCTGGCATTGGAGAAATCTTTATCCCAGATAACGAACCAGGATCTTCTATCATGCCAGGTAAAGTGAACCCTACGCAGTCAGAAGCATTGACGATGATTGCTGCTCAAGTCATGGGCAACGATGTAGCCATCAATGTGGGTGGATCGATGGGACATTTTGAATTGAATGTATTTAAGCCAGTAATGATTTATAATTTCTTACATAGTGCAAGATTGATTGGAGATGGATGCGTAAGCTTCAATGATAAGTGCGCTATAGGCATCGAACCAATCGAAGCGAATATCAATAAGCACGTGAATAATAGTTTGATGTTAGTGACTTCTTTGAATACAAAGATTGGCTATTATAAATCTGCAGAGATTGCGCAAAAAGCACATAAAGAAGGTACTACCTTAAAAGAAATGGCTGTGAAATTAGGATATGTTACCCCTGAAGAATTCGACGCATGGGTGATTCCAGCCGATATGGTAGGATTGTAAAGCAAAGTATTTGAACCTATAAATAAAGTGGTAGAAAATATACTATTCCGTAGCGAACGTTTTTAGAGAGCCAAGGAATAGGTATATTTTCTACCACTTTTAGTTCTTTAAGCCTACTAGAAATAGGTATATATCCTACTTTTCTTTTTTTGAAATCTTAGTGCACTCTTTCTCCGTTAGAGTAGGTCTTCAACACTTTTACTTGTAGGATACTATCCGTAGGGACTTTCATTAAGTCTTTATCCAATAAGATGAAGTCTGCTTTCTTTCCTACTTCTAAAGAACCTACTTGTTTTTCCATGCGGTTTGCTTTCGCGGCCCAAATAGTCATACCACGAATGGTTTGCTCGCGTGTCAATGCATTCTCCATTTGGAATCCACCTGCAGGAAATCCTTTGGCATCCTGTCTTGCAACAGCAGCTAAAAATGTTTTAAATGGATTGATTTCTTCTACAGGAAAATCTGTACCCAATGGCAACCATCCATTTTGATTCAATAATTGTTGAAAAGCATACCCACCTTTTAAGCGCTCAGCACCTAATCGCTCTCCAGCCCAATACATATCACTTGTTGCATGTGTTGGTTGCACTGAAGGAATGATACTATACTTACCAAAATAATCAAAATCAGCAGGATTTAAAATTTGTGCGTGTTCAATACGCCATCTTTTATCGTTCTTTCCTTTTAAATATTTTTCATACACTTTCAAAACTACTCTGTTCGCACTATCTCCAATCGCATGCGTACACATTTGAAAATCGGTGTTGATTAATTTTGCTGCCACTGAATCAAAATGCGCTTGACTACTTAATAAGAACCCACCCCAGCGTGGCTTATCTGAATAGTGCGCTATCAATGCTGCACCTCTTGACCCAAGTGCACCATCGCCATATACCTTCACACCTTTTACCATTAAACGGTCCGTGACATACCCACCATTTGTAAAATAAGAAGAGGTATAAGAACTTGGCTTGTCACTTAACATCACATATAAACGCATTTTGAGATCATCGCTTTTTTGTAATGCATCAATCATATCAATATCATTTGGACTTAATCCACAATCTGTAATGGTGGTTAATCCAGTTGCAAAACAATTTTTTTGTGCTGCTGTTAACCAATTTTTATAATCCTCCTTGGTTGCTGCTGGCACATTTCTTTCTACCACACCCACTGCATTGTCAATTAATAAACCTGTTAACTTTCCGTTTGCTACCACAAAATCTCCTCCTTCCATCGTCTGACCAACTTGCACGCCAGCTATAGTTAATGCTTTTTCATTGGCAATACTTGCGTGACCATCTACACGCTCTAATAATACAGGACGGTCTGGAAACAAAGCATTTAATTCCGCATTGGTAGGAAATGCTTTACCAGGAAATCTATTTTGATCCCATCCTCTTCCACGGATCCATCCATTGCCTGGATGCGATGCTACAAAGGCTTGCACACGTTGCAATACTTCTTCCCATGAATTTGCAAACATTAAATCAACTGCATATAAAGATTGGCCATACCCAAGAAAGTGTGCATGTGCGTCCACAAATCCTGGATACACGGTCGCACCTTTTGCATCCACCACGCTATCTGCTTGATATGTTTTTAAAATTTCATCATTGGTACCCACCGCCACAATCTTACCATCCTGCACTGCCATGGCTTCTGCCACTGCAAAGGATTCGTTGACAGTATAAATTTGTGCATGGTGCACTACCAAGTCCACTCTTTGATTGATACATGAACTGAATAATACTACAAGAGCAATCGCAAATAATTGACGCATGGGATTTAATTTAGAAAATAAAAATAAGGAAATAAAACTAGTTCAGCAATTCACAAGGCTTTAAGCCAGTGTGTTTTTTGAAAGCCGCAGAGAAATGGGAGATAGATGAGTAGCCTAATAAAGCAGACACATCGGTCACACTTAAGGATTTCTCATACAACAAGTATTTAGCATGTTCCATTCTTTGCTGTTGGTAAAAGTCAAAAATAGTGGTGCC